>OLLK01000162.1_pt1 | contig 51997 bp, 53 predicted proteins | sample 1604531 | NCBI WGS metagenome assembly OLLK01 (sample SAMEA104055722, study PRJEB20765) | soil metagenome | isolation source: soil | reverse complement strand
AAAGTCCGAAAGTCCGAAAGTCCGAAAGTCCGAAAGTCCGAAAGTCCGAAAGTCCGAAAGTCCGAAAGTCCGAAAGTCCGAAAGTCCGAACTGGGCGATATAAATCTATGTTAGATATGCTAATTGGCATATCTCAATGAAGCGCCAGTCATCTTTCGGACTTTCCGACTTCCGGACTTTCGGACTCCTTCCTCACACCCACTCTTCAATTCCATGAGCTTCAGTTTCAATTAACTCGGTTAACAGCGTTTTCAATACGGCCTCGCGGGCCCATTGCTGCTCGGCCAGCGTGGCATCGTCCAGGTACCAGGCGATGGGTTCATTTATCGCTATCCTCGCCCTGTACACATAGTTTTTGGTGGGGTGCATTTTACTGCCTTCGTAGGTGTTCAGGTTTTCGGCCTTTATAAGCTTAGCAAACTGTTTAGCCGGGACCTCCAGTTGAAGACATTCATCCAGGGTGTTTTTAAAATCGTGTTTGTCTTCCAGCCATAAGGTTAGTACGTCGTCATTAATGTCATGATCGGCAATGGTGATGCGGCTGTAGTCATAATCTACTGATATGATCAGCCACCATAGTTTGTCTTTTAGTTTTTGATTGATGCGTATCATTTTTAGTTGGTTTTTAGTTCATGGTTTATAGTTCATGGCGTTTTTGCGGGATATTCAGGTGCGCATGGGCAAACACTTGCATACTCACCTGAATTCAGGCGCCCAGCCCGGGAGGTACTTTCTTATAGCAGCTATTTGATGCCTGTATTTTTCACAGGTTTGCAGGTAAGCCATGTATCGTAATTCTCTTTCTGAAACAACACTTTCTGCGTTTTCGGAATTTAGGTTATTTTTTGGCTGCAGTGCGGAATAAACAAGATGCATTTTTATTGTCGGCTTGTAGGTTATCGATAAAACAGGTTATTCAAAGGCTGGGGCGGCATCCTGGGCGGGCCTCTTCCAATAAATAAATCTTCTGTATATTCTTTAAGGCGCATATTTGTTTTTAAGAAAAAATGATTTACATTAGCGAATAATTACAGAACAAATATAAAGAAAGTTCTTTATTATAATCAAGAAAAATTAAAAATATTTTTTGAAGTCATGGAAGAAGTATCGAAGCCCAATAAAATAAAGACAATCCGCCCGGAGACTTTAGAATTTATTATTTTATACAATCAGTTGAGAGGCAGAGCTTTTACTGGTAATGCCCAGCTTGCCGAGGTGTTAGGATATAACTCAGCTAGCTCGATCACTGAAATTGTAAAGAGCCGGCAGAATATCGATCCGGAGAAATTCAAGACATTTAAGGAAAAATACAAAGATTTTATTTCTGCAAAGAAAAATACAGTAAATTCTGAAAATCTCACGATCGTCCGCACATCGGAAGGCATACCAATGTACGAAATAATAGCAACGGCCACGGGCGTAGAAGTTTATAACGACATTAATGATAAAGAGCCTGTTGGGCGTATGAACTTCCCGGGCATCGAAGATTGTGACTTCGCTTTGCCGGTTTGGGGGCACTCGATGTACCCTTACCTTGAAAACGGATGTTGGGTGGCATTAAAAGTGATACACGATAAAAAAATATTGCCCGGCGAAGTGTACTACATTGAGTGGGGGGATTACAGGATGTACAAAAGGCTGTTGGCCGGCGACACTATTGATGAAGTGATAGCTCACTCGGACAATGTAACCGAAATGGTGGGTAACCGGCTTAAGTACGCACCTTTTGTGATAAAAATAGACGAGATAAAAAAACTTTGCCTCGTAAAGGATATCCATAAAAAGCACAATCATTAAGCCGACGGAGTTAGCTACTGTTAAATGAAGAAGAACTTTAAGCCCAAATTGTTATATTTAACCCGATGACGGAGCCCGCGCAATATTCATACAGCCTGAAATTTAGCCTGGCTACGCTTGCCGTGATGATTCTTTTGATGGCGATCGTGCTGCATAATGTTTGGGGTTACCAGGGCGACCTGGTTTGGATAGTACTTGGATTTTGCAGCCTGGTTTTTATTTCGCTTGCAACGGTAATCGTTATGAAGCGGCTGGTGCCGGCTATTAAGGGAAATGTGGCGCTGCAACTGGATGACGAAGGGATAAGTGATTTTATTAAAGAAATAAGCATTGAGTGGAAAGATGTAAATGAAATTTACCTGGTGCGGGGCCGAAGCGCTTCGATCATGCGGGTGGATCTAAAATGGGAGACTAACTATGGCAGCCAGATAGCTATCTATCTGCGCTGGGTAAAAGGAAAGGACCAGGAAATTTACGAAACTACATTGGCGTTTTTCGATCACTATAGTACGAAATCAGACGATCAATAAGGCCAAAAAGTCTGGCCTGACAAATCCCTTCTTAACATATAAAAATATACTGTTGACGCTCAATTAATTTCCATTTTTTACCTGGGAAGAAAAACTTTCGACGATAATATTCGTTAATGTTGTATTGTAAGTCAAATCGGATGATATTAAAGCAAATCAGCGCGTTTATTTTGCGGGAATTGAGTGCCGGAAACTTTGTACAAAACCTTGGTTTTTACACGTTGCTGGTGTTGCTGATATGGATACTTATCGTCCAATTTAAACAGGTCTCACAAAAATATCGTTTAAACTAAGGGCTGTTAGCTTAACCGCTTTATATTAGAAATCGATTAAATCTGGCGTGACCCGAAGCACTTTGAAAATTCGTTGTAAAAATTGTATTAGCTTTATCAGGCTAATTTATTTTTATGGATTTCCCCAATTGCCCTAAATGTAACCATCCGTTTACCAAAAAGCTTCACCGGAGTTTTTTTAGGAAACTTTTTTTACCCTGGGTAAAGAAAAGACGTTACTACTGCGCCGGCTGCCGGCGCAGCTATTATGTGCGTTATATGCCTGTACATGGCTAACCACGAAACATCCGGAATTACCATTGATGATATCCTGGCACAGCTTGAATTGATAATTGCTGACAGCAAAAAAACAAACTGCCGCCTTGGATACTTCGCTGCCCTGTACTATAAGGTTACCGCCAGCGTAAAGGATGGTATTGCAAAAGGCAGGTTCCAGGATGGGGGGCGAATGGAACAGCTGGATATAATTTTTGCAAGCAGGTACCTGGATGCCTTAGCAGCGTGGCGGGCCGGGCAAGCACTCACCGAATCGTGGCGTTTGGCTTTCGACGCATCGAAACAATCAAACTTGCTTGTTTTACAACACTTGCTGCTGGGGATGAGCGCCCACATTAATCTTGACCTGGGTATTGCTGCTGTTGAAGTGGCTGGAAGCAGCCTGGAGGATCTTCACAATGATTTTGATGAGATAAATACTATTATTTCGGCGTTAACCTACCAGGTTTTGAATGACATTGACCGTATATCGCCGCTTTTATCATTACTCGGCCTGCACGCAGGAGACAGCACGTCCATCCTTATTCAATTTAGTATCGACAATGCCCGGGATGGCGCCTGGTGCTTTGCCGAAGACCTGGCTGCCAGGAAAGGGGCGGATTACGATGCGTGTATCGTCAAACGCGATCAGACTATTTACCAACTTGGCTGCGGACTTGTACAAACAAAGGGATTTTTGAATTTTACGATCTGGCTGATCCATCTATTTGAATGGAAAAACCCTGCAAAAATCATCAGTGTATTACACGAGGCAGTAAAAAACAAAATTGTTTTGAATACACGCAATTAAGATAATTGAAGGGATTTTTCGGTCAAATTCTTACTTTCGCCGGTATGACCATTCGCCAGGCAACAGTAGTTGATATTCCGGGGATCATGTCCCTTATAAAAGAAGTGGTACCCGCCATGAATGCGGCCGGCAATTTTCAATGGGATGATGCCTATCCTAATGCCGGCGTTTTTACAGCAGATATTGAGCGAAACCAGCTTTGGGTGGCATTAATTGACGATGAAATAGCCGGAATAGCAGCCATAACCACCGACCAGGAATCCGAATATGCTGATATTGGATGGGATATTAACGAAACCGCAATTGTAACACATCGCCTGGCTGTGGGCCCCAGGCACCGCGGAAAGGGTATAGCCGCAGCGCTTTTAGCCGAAGCTGAGCGGGAAGCCAGGAGGCGAAATATTAAATTTTTGCGGATAGACACAAATACAAACAACGAGGCCACACAACGGCTTTTCCCTAAGTTAGGCTATTTGTTTGCCGGCGAAATCGGGTTGGGTTTCCGGCCAAACCTTCGATTTTACTGTTATCAAAAAATATTATAACGTTTGATCTGCCGCCAGCGGTTCCTGTTTGAACCGACGCTTGCTAAAGTTGCGCTGAAACCCCTTGAGCTTGTGCAAATTGCAGGAAAAATAAATTAAAAAATCCGTAACCTGTTTCGCATAAATAACGTAGAAATGCCAAAGGTCAAAAAGAGGTTTGACTTTGTAAATTTCAATTGTTATGGAATTCTTATTTTTCTTTTCGTTGGCAGGTGTTATTATCGTATCGCTTATATTAAAGTTCGATAAAAAACAAGCTGTAAAAGTAAACGCTGTTTTAAAAGAAAGCAGGAGCGTTCCGCCTTTGTTTATGTTAAAATCGACAGAACAAAAGATCAGCATTTTAAAAGCTGCACTACGTTTTGACGACGTTCCGCAAAATATGGCCGCTGCTGCATCGCTGTCAAACATATATAACAACCAATCAGAATCAAATCGTTTGTCGAAGGTGCAGGAGCTTAAATTGTTGTCATCCAGGTACAACAATGGGCTTATCTCGATCGAAGCATACAATGCAAAACTTGATGAATTGCTCGAACAGGTGCAAAGCCACGGCGGTTCGTTCGAGCTTGCCTGCTAAAATATTTGTGAGTTAATAGTTTTCATAGTTCAAAGGTTGTGATGGTAAAGCATCGCAACCTTTTTTATTTGTCGGATGCCGGTATTTTTGCCGGCGACAAGCCCATCAACATAATTATCAAGGGTATTGACTATTCCGATACAATGTTTATTATTGCAGCCAAATGTCTGATGAAGCAATAATAAAGCGTTTAAAAATTATCGTAAAGGAGCACGGCGGGCAGTTGGCACTGGCTGGTGCGATAGGCGTGGACCAGGGCTTTATCAGCAAAGTGATCAATAAAAAGCAGGACATTAGTTATTACCTTATCCGCAAACTCTGTTTCCAGCTAAAATATTCGCCTGAATGGCTTATTCTTGGTACCGGCGAAAAAAAGATCAACAAGCCGGAGTCGGCTAAACTTATCACGGAAATACAAATGATGCGAACGGAGCTGGACATTTTGCATGCCCGCATGCGTGCCTACGAGATTGAACTTAAGGATATGAAAGAACAGCTGCCGGTAAGTCAACAAAAAGCAGGATAGTATTATATCGGATTTCGGATTTGCGATTTCGGATTTGCGATTTCGGATTTTTCAGTTCGGATTTGCGATTTTAAGCTCAGGTTGATTAGTAAGCCCAGTAATTCCGAAATCGCAAATACGAAATCCGAAATCATTTATCTCCCTGCAATTATCGTATTAAACACTTTAGTCACCTTTCTGCATTTATTCACCGATGTTTCAAGCGAGGATAATATTTCGCGGTATTTAAGAAGTTGGATCGCGTTGTGTTCCTCCGAGAAAAGGTGAGCAAGGGCCTGGTCGTATACCAGGTCGGCCTGGTGTCCATAATTTTTTATCTGGCAGCATATGATTGCGAGTCCGCTGTTTTTCTTGGTGAACAAAAGTGCAATGGCCTTTTTAATTTCGACGCAGGCATTTAAAATAATAGCGACAAGCTGTTTTATTGGCGCGGAGAATTCTTCGATATTATAAAGAAACATTCGACCCACTGCTTCACGGATGGCATCAGCTACGTCGTCGATACCTGAGGCCAGCGCGTGCATATCGGGCCGGTCCAGCGGGGTAAACACGATCTTATTCAAATACAAGTATATTTTATGGGTAATGTCGTCACCAATGTTCTCTTTTTTATCGATTTGCATAAACAGACGTTCGAACTGGATTGGTTTTTCCTCGTTGACGGCGGTTTGGAGCACGGTCGCCATATCGACCAGGTTATTTGCGGCCAGGACAAACTGATCAGAGAACAATGCCCTGTTGCTTAAAAAATTGCTGAAATACCCCGTCATTTTGCTCATATCCACGTTCCTATCAAAAATAAGCCGGGAGTATTAACTAATGATTAAGGAAACGCTAAACTACTTCGGGAGCCCTAATAAATATCGAGGGCAGGTGAAGCAGATGCATTTTAAGGTAATGTTCACCTGTTTAACCCTATTGCAGGTAACACCTTTGTAAAAAAGGTCGCCGCTTATGTCAATAAAGTAAAAAATACGTTATCATTCGTAACAATGCTGAATTAACGTTTAAAAATTGGTAACTTTAAATAGCTTATTGTAACCTATAGTTCCAGCTGGTTTTAATCGATTTTAAATAAATACTAACGATATGAAGAGTTTGGTGAAAAGTTTGGCACAGATCGGCCTGGTGGCCGCTTTGTGCACATTTTTGGCTGTTCCGGTAATGGCGCAGCGAGGTGGTAGCGGCGGCGGTGGTGGCCATCCAAGTGGTGGCGGCGGTGGTGGCGGCGGTCATGTAAGTAGTGGCGGCGGTGGCGGCGGCGGACATGTGAGTTCCGGCGGCGGTGGCGGCGGTCGTGTGAGTGCGGGCGGAAGCGGATTTTCAGGTGGCGGTCGTGTTGGCGTTGCTCCTTCGGGTGGGCGGCCGGGCATGGTTCGGCCATCAGGCGGGATGCGGCCATCAATGGCCCCCCGGGCCGGCTTTTCTGGTCAGCGGGGTGCGGTAGGCTACCGGGGAGGCGTTGGATACCGTGGAAACGTTAGGGCAGGAGCAACCGGTGTTACCGGCACAAGACCATATATACGCGGAAATAATGGCGCAGGAATTTATGGCCACGGCGGCGGTTACGGGCATTACGGCTGGGGTAACCACAATGGCTGGTTTTTCCATAGCGGGTACTATGGTAGTTTATACTACCCATGGCTGGGCTTTGGATATTGGGCACTCCCTTATGGCTGTTATCCGTTTTATTGGGGCAGCAGCCAGTATTATTATGGCGATGGTTTTTATTATCAGTACGATGGCGGCCAATATACTGTGGTTGAACCGCCAGTAGGCGCCGAGATAAAAAGCCTGCCCGATGACGCAAAACCCATCATGATAAACGGTGAACAGTATTATGAAGAAAAAGGGGTTTATTACCAGCCCGTAAAAAAAGACGATGGTACAATGGTTTACCAGGTGGCAGGCAAAGACGGCGAATTGAATACAGGCCAAACCGGTGTTGCTTCAGTCATACCCAAAGTTGGCGATATTGTTCCGCAACTGCCAACCGACTGCAGGAAAGTGCGCCTTAACGGGGCCACCTATTACATATCGGAAGATGGCATATACTACCAGGAAACTGTGGATGCCAACGGCAATAAGGCTTATAAGATCGTAGCGCTTGATTCGGGCGATCAAAATAACCAGCAATAACCCAAAACTTATTTTTTCAGAGAGGCGGCAAAGAAATTTGCCGCCTTTTTTATTGTGAAACGGCGTTCTGATCATTTTTTTTACCTGGTTTCAAAATGTTCGAAATAAACGCGTAAAGGGTTTTTCCTGCTGTCACTTTCAACATTTCTCTCACCAGACGACAAACCCGTTAATCAACCTGACTTATTACAACATTGGGCCAATGTTAACTGAATATTACGCTTTTCGCAGTGTTTAACCTATAATTTAATGTATTGTAAATCAATGTATTGTAAAATAAAGCTATGCTAAAAACACAATTTTTTACGCATCCAGCTTGAAGTTACTATGAAGTTAACATTTCCATAATATCATCAAACGTTAATTTTCTCTTAACATTAACATAATCCAGAGGCCGCACCTTTGACCCAGAAAATTTATTTAATCCTTACTGATTATGAAAAAAACAATTACAAAACTTTTTAGTACCGGCTTACTAATGGGTTTAACGTGCATAGGTTTTGCGGTAAAAGCGCAGACTGCTTCGTTAACTAATAATGACAGAACACAGCCTGCTCCGGCAACAACAACGCTGGCACCGTATGCGCCACACAATGACTTTAAACCCGCTGATAAAGTTACGGGCGAAAAAGCAACCGGCACTAAAGCAGCTGCTGAAGACACCAGCTGGAAACCACAAAGAAGAGTTTGGGGCTACACATTCGGCGATTTTTACTACACCGCGCACGCCGATAATGATTTTGTTGGCGCAACAGGAGTACCCGAAGGCGGCGCAGGAGCTTTAAGCAAAAGAGGCGCAGAGACTAACTACAATGGCGTGCCTACCTACAGAAACGCATTTCAGTTCCGTCGTATTTATTTGGGATATGATTATGAGATCACCAAGAAATTCAAAGCGGAGTTCTTATTAGCGTCTGAGCCGTCTGCCAATACCGGTGTAAATGGTACAACCTCTATCCAAAACGGCGACAACCTGGTTGATGGTAAAATGGCCCTTTGGATAAAAAACGCTAACATCAGGGCCCGTGATATCTGGACCGGAACTGACTTTGTGATCGGTGAAATGAGCACCCCCGGTTTCGCATTGAATGAGCCTGGCACAAACGCCCCAATGAGCCTTTCAGAAGCCACCTGGTCTTACCGCTCAATCGAAAAGACCGTTACCGACTTCCACAAAAACAACTCATACGACTTAGGCGCTGCTTTGCAGGGAACATTTGATCCGGCTACTAAAAACTTTGGTTATGTGGTTATGATGGGCAACAACAGCCAGGCCAGCTTATTATCAGCTGCAAGTGCCAATACCGGCTTCTATAAAATATTTTATGGTGACTTGTGGGGCAAATTTGCCAACAACCACTTGTATGTGGATTTGTATGCTGACTATGCAAAAACAGCTCCTGCTACTGCTGCCATTCCCGGCCAGGAACACAACATGTTTAAAGTATTTGTGGCTTACCTTTCAAAACCAATTAACATTGGCGTTGAAGCCTATACCCAGAAGTTTGCAAGCGGTGTGGAAAATGGCACTACGAAACTACCTGAGGATGCAACTGCCAAGGCATTTTCAATTTGGGTTAGAGGCGCCATCGTTACTAACCTGAATTATTTTGCCCGTTTTGATACTTACAATCCTGACGGTGATTTTAATGCTGCTGATTCTTACTCGGCCAACACCAATTACGGCTCATACAATCCAACAAATAAAGAACAGTTTTTTACAGCAGGTTTAGATTATAACCCAACCAAAAACGTGCACTTCGAGCCAAACGTTTGGTTAGTTGATTATAAAGATGAAAGATCATCTGCTACTACCGGTTACGTTGCCCCTGACCATACCCTGGTATTTCGTCTTACCTTCTTCTACACGTTTGGTAAATAACCAAAGGGAACAACAAATTAAACAATAAATAAAACAGACCATGAAAGTAGTTAAAAGTTTACAGATAGCGATTGTAGCCATAGCTGCAAGCTGCATCACCTTATCAGCTTCTGCGCAGGACAATACCTTGCTGGGCGCAGGCAGTACCTTTGTGAACCCTTTGTTCTCGAAGATATTTGCCGATTATGCCAAGGACCATGATGTAAAGGTTAATTACCAGTCCATCGGATCAGGCGGCGGTATTTTGCAACTGACCAATAAAACTGTTGATTTCGGTGGTTCAGATGCTCCCTTGAACGCTGAACAAGCCAAAAAGATCGGTGTTCCGATCCTGCATGTCCCTATGGCTTCGGGCGCTGTTGTAATCACTTATAACATCCCCGGCGTTACGGCTTCTTTAAACTTAACCGGTAAAGATATTGCTGACATTTATTTGGGTAAGATCACTAAATGGAACAGCCCTGAAATTGCTGCAACCAACAAAGGCGTTAAATTGCCTGACCTCGGAATCGTAGTAGTTCACCGTTCAGACGGCAGCGGCACGTCATACATCTTTACCGACTATTTAACAAAAGTAAACCCTGACTGGGCTTCAAAAGTAGGCAAAGCAACTGCTGTTAACTGGCCTGCAGGTTTGGGCGGTAAAGGTAACGACGGTGTTTCGGGGCTTGTTAAGCAAACCCCTGGCGCCATTGGTTATGTTGAGCTGATCTATGCGCTGCAAAACAAAATGGGTTTTGCCAATGTGCAAAATAAATCAGGTAAGTTCATTACACCTTCACTTGAGTCGACAACTGCAGCAAGTAATGTTGAATTGCCGCCAAATGCTGAAGTTTCATTGACCAATACAGATGCGCCTAAAGGTTATCCCATCAGCAGCTTTACCTGGGCAATGATCTACAAAGAACAAAAATATGGTGATCGTTCTTCTGCAAGGGCAAAAATGCTGTTAACTTTACTTTGGTATAATATCCATGACGGCCAGAAAAATTGCCAGCCTTTAAATTATGCCCCGCTTTCAAAATCGGCTGTAAAAGTTGCTGAGAAAATTTTAAAATCGGCCACTTTTGATGGCAAAGCAATTTTATAGTTATCGAGTGATTGAATTAATGAGTTATTGATTTATTAAGTCAATAAATTAAAAAAAATCATAATGCACAATTACCAGTTTCCCGATAAAAAAGGGGCTGGTAATTGTTTTGTATAACAAGCCCATGAGCGAGAAGAATAAAAGATTAGACCTCTCATACAGCCAGATGAAATGGGAAACCATTTTTAAGCGCATTTTAATTGTTATGAGTGTAGTTATGGTGTTGTTGGTTATCGGCACCCTGGTAACGCTAATTGTTAAATCAATGCCCACTATTAAATCGCTTGGGATAGGCTATTTGTGGGGCAAGGTATGGGATCCGGTAAATAACGTATACGGCGCACGTCCTTTTTTGATGGGCACGCTGCTTACTTCATTCACAGCACTTATTATATCAATACCATTTTCATACGCTGTTGCCATTTACCTGGGCGAGTATAATACCAAGGGCTGGTTATCCAATCTTCTGAAAAACACTGTTGAGTTAATTGCTGCCGTACCTTCCATCATTTATGGCTTTTGGGCATTGTTCGTATTAGTGCCCATCGTGCGTTCATTTGAAATGAAAATCGGCGTAGCGCCTTACGGAGTAGGTGCATTTTCGGCCTCTCTTGTGCTGGCGGTAATGATCATTCCTTATGCAGCTTCACTGGGTACATCGTTGATACGGATGGTGCCGTCGCCTTTAAAAGAAGGCGCCTATGCTTTGGGGGCAACGCGCTTTGAGGTTATTCGCAGTGTGATTTTGCCATTTACCCGTTCGGGCTTATTTGCGGGCGTGCTGTTGTCACTTGGCCGTGCGCTCGGCGAAACAATGGCGGTAACCATACTTATCGGCAATACCAGCGCTATAGGCAATTCATTTAAAGAGGTGTTTTTTGGGCCGGGAAATACCATGGCGAGCGTTATCGCCAATGAATTCAGCGAAGCCGACCACGACTTATATTATTCAGCCCTTATCGAGCTTGGCCTCGTATTGTTTTTTGTTACCGTGATCATCAACCTGATCGGCAAAAGGATAATCACAAAATATACTAATAAATAACCCTATGGATGCACGGATAAAAATCAGGAACACCAAGAGTATTTTATTTAAATCGCTGATCATATTTTTGGCATTCGTTATCACTATACCCTTAATTATAGTTTTACTTTATATTATAAAAATGGGTGTTGTGCAGGTTAACTGGAGCTTTTTGATCCATGCACCTGTACCCGAAGGTGACAAGGGAGGCGGTATCGCGAATGCGCTGGTGGGCAGCTTGCTGATTGTGGGCATGTCGTCCATAGCTGCTATACCTGTCGGTATGCTTGCAGGAATTTACCTTAGTGAAAACCCCGGGACCCGGCTGGCTTATTACGCGGGTTTGTGCGTTGATATACTACAGGGCGTGCCGTCAATAGTAGTGGGTATTGTAATTTACTTCTGGATCGTAAAGCCATTTGGCTTTTCGGCCATATCCGGTAGTATTGCGCTGGCCATCATGATGCTCCCGATAGTGGTACGATCCACTGAGCAAACCCTGCTCTTGTTGCCAGCCTCGTTGAAGGAAGCTGCATTGTCATTAGGAGTTCCTTACCACCGCGTTATTTTAAAAGTCATCGTACCATGTGGGTTTGCGGGAATTTTATCGGGCATTATTTTATCGATAGCGCGTATTATCGGCGAAACGGCACCTTTGCTATTTACCGCTTTAGGTAACGTTTATATTTCGACTAAAGTAACCGGGGAAATGGATAGTTTGCCCCACCTTATCTATTTTTACTCCAAGAGCCCTTACCAGGACCAGATTGACCAGGCCTGGGGTGCATCATTTATTTTATTAATGTTTGTTTTACTATTGAATATAACTACAAAACTGATTACAAGAAGATGGAACATACAGTTGTAAGCGCTTCGAAATTTAATGCCTGGTTTGGCGACAATCACGTGGTAAAAGACGTGAGCATCAAGATCGAAAAAAACCAGTGCATAGCGGTGATGGGGCCATCCGGCTGCGGTAAAACCACCTTTCTGCGTTGTATAAACAGAATGCACGAGTTGATTCCCGGCGCCACCGGGAAAGGCTCGTTAAAGCTATATGATGACGAGATTTATAGCATGAACCCTATTTACGTTCGTTATAAAATTGGCATGGTGTTCCAGCGTCCAAATCCTTTCCCTAACCTTAGTATTTACGACAACGTAATTGCAGGGTATAAGCTAAACGGATTAAGCATGCCGAAGGCTGAGTTGGACAGGATTGTTGAGAAATCGCTGACATCAGCCGCACTTTGGAATGAGGTGAAGGACTCCCTGCACAAAAAAGGTACGTTCCTTTCGGGCGGACAGCAACAGCGTTTGTGTATCGCACGTGCGATAGCGATGGAACCTGAGGTAATATTATTTGATGAGCCTACTTCCGCACTCGACCCGATCTCGACGGCGAGCGTGGAGCAGTTGTTTCACGAACTGAAAGAAAATTATACCCTGATCATTGTGACGCACAACATGCAGCAGGCGGCCCGCGTAAGCGATAAGACGGCCTTTTTTTATATGGGCGAGCTGGTGGAGTTTGATGAAACAAAACAGATGTTTACTGCGCCAACTGATACAAGGACGCAAAATTATATTACGGGAAGGTTTAGTTAATTTTTGTTGGAAAGTTGAAATGTTGAAAGGTTGCAATGTTATTTTTATGTTGTGTTAAGTATATTAATCGGAACTTTTCAACCTTACAACTTTACAACATTGCAACAATTTTTAAATTGAAATTTATGACACAATTAGAAAACGAAATTGCCGGGGTAAAAAGAGAACTGGTTAACATGTGGATACTGGTTCAATCACAGCTGAATAAGGCTAAAGAAGCCATGGTTCAGTTTGATAAAGACCTTGCACGCGAAGTTTTGATAAAAGAAAAAAGGGTAAACTCGTACGAGTTGAAAATTGACCGGGATTGCGAAAATATTTTCGCGCTTTATTGCCCGGTTGCTATCGATCTGCGTTTTTTACTGGCGGCGCTTAAAATTAATACCAACCTGGAGCGGATCGGCGATATTGCAGCCGGTGTGGCCTTGCATGTGGTGGAGTCGAGCGTAAATTTTGATACCAGGGCATTGGAAAGCACGTCGCTGCTGCGGATGTTTGATGAGGCGATCAATATTTTTCTCGACACACGCAGTGCCTTCGAAAAAGAAGATACCGTATTAGCACGAAGCATTTTTAAACGGGATGACGTTTTGGACGCCATTAATGAGAATGCTGTTGAAACCGTGAGTGCAGTAATACGTGACGACATGAACGCCATGACGGAAGCGCTATATATGCTTTCCATTATCCGTAAGATCGAGCGCGTTGGCGACCAGTCGAAAAACATTGCTGAGGAGATCATATTTTACGTGGAAGCCAAAATATTAAAACACCTGGAAAGCAGCAACCGGAAGCTGGAAGGAGAGGACTGAAGAAATTTCGGATTTTTCGCTTCGCTCAAGAGATAGTTTCGGATTTACGATTTCGGATTTGGAATGCGGAATTGGGAGTATAGATTTCGGAATTAAAATATTCAAGATAATTAATTAGGTTCAATTGATTGATTACATGAGGACAAGGCGGATTTTATCCGCCTTTGTTTTTTTAGGGATGATAGCCATTGTATTTTGAAAAATTTATAACTTGCTTTAAAAATCCTGTCGATAAACTGAACTACATTATGGCGCCGATCCGCGAAAGCAGGGGATTTGTAGCAAGGCTGAAAGTCCTTTTAATGTGTATGGTGATATTTGCATTGATCTCTGTCTCGTTCCGGGCATTTTCGCAAGCCGGGCCGCCCTCAGGTCCTCCGCCACCTCCGCCGCCACCCGGTGAACTTTTGAAAAAGATCAATCCTTTTAAAAAGCACAAGGATACGGTTAACAAAAAGGATACTTCAAAAAGCAAGCAAAGCCAGGTAAGCCGGTCTGCCGGGGGGCCTCCGCCACCTCCGTCGAGCCCGCTGGATCTGTTTAAAAAGAAAAAGAAGGATACCACAAAAAAGGCGCCTGCTAACGGAACGGGTAATTAAAGCGTTTTACCTGTTTAACGGATATTCATTCACCCAATGAAAGCCCCGGCTTGTCAGCCTGAATTTGTTTGGATCTAGCTTGCGCAGTTTAATGCTGACTGAATCTTTTTTCCATTTACCTGATAACAGCAGAACATCCGGCTTCTGCAAGGTGTAAGTCAATTTGTACTTGTGCAACGTATCGGCATAAGTATACGCTGTAATAATGTGCTTTTTGGTGTCGGGCTTAAAAGCATAATACTTCGTGGTGTCGTTCATCAGCTTTATTTGTGCCCCATCCGGGTAGCTCACGGTCATCTTTGCCCAGCGGGTGGTGTCAGTAGTGAGCGGCGGCAGGGTATCTTTATTCAGCACAAAACTTTCCACTTTATAAATACCATAGAGCGGCGGTTTTTTGGCGCCTTCGCCGTATTGTGCGGCGCTTTGGATGGCGCCAAAAAAGGTGCCGGCTATTGTATAAATGATCAGTACATATTTTGCCACCGTTAATGTGATGTTTTTCCAGCGCGCGTTAAAGCGATGAGGCGTTAAATTGGAAGGACGCGCATCCTGGTTGCGGAAAAAGAAATTGATTAATCTTTGGGTATCCCTGGCCAGTATGAATATCGACATCGCAACTAATGTTGTGGCCAGTAATTTTACAGGGACATCAAAACAATAGTTAATTGCCATTATATTGCCGGCAACCACCAGTAATAAAATAGCCCCAAGTGTTGTGGTTTTACGGAAAAAGAGCAGGATGCCGGCGGCTAACTCCGCAATGCCGGCAAAGTAGTTGAACCCGGTTGAATAGCCCAGGTAGGTCCAGGCGAGTCCCATAGGCGTCATATCGCCCAGTGGTTCCTGCAATCTGCCAAGCGATGGCGAAGGGAATTGGAGTTTGATCACTTTAAAAGCTCCATAAGACACCATAGTGATGGCTGCGTAATAGCGGATTACTACTGTAAGCCAGTAAAACAGCTTATTGTAATTTTTGGTGTTGCGGCCCGTTGCAGACCAGATGGCGGCCCCCAATGCAGCAAAAAAGGCTAATAAAAGCAGGGTAACATAATCGTAAGTGGTATCGCCGCTGCCGTTGGTAAAAACAGTGATGGGTTTTGGCAGGTGAAGCACGTGTTTCCCGATCCAGGGCACCAGCCAGTGAAACGGTACCAGGTAATATTCCGAAAGGGTATCAGTATATGGCAAAACGCCGTTGGGGTTAAAAAAGATGTAAAGCACAAATAATAATGCAAAAAAGCGAAACGCAATTTTTTGCGCTGGCGACCAGTTCAAAGGTTCTGCAGTGGCGGTTGTCATAAGCTTGTTTAGTGTTGGTTGTTAAAACGAATTTAATAAACGAGTTGAATATAATAACAACTAAGCTGATATTTACATCCTAAAATAAATCCCCATGAAAAAGATTTTGCTGATCGTATTGACCCTGGGTACGATCCTGTTTACCTTTCTTGCATCCTGCGGAACTAATGACAGCGCCGCCTTGCAGGCTAAGATCGACAGCCTGAGCAACAAGGTCAACCAATCATACCGCCCCGGCCTGGGCGAATTTATGATGGGCGTGCAGGTGCATCATGCCAAAATATGGTTTGCCGGTAAAAGTCAAAACTGGGACCTGGCCGACTTTGAGGTGGGCGAAATAAAAGAGACACTGAATGATGTAAAGCAATATTGCACCGACAGGCCCGAGATAAAATCCCTACCCATTATTTATCCGGCGCTTGACAGTTTGGCCAATGCGGTAAAAGCCAAAAACCCGCAACAGTTTGAAAAGAACTTTATTTTTTTGACCAGAAGCTGTAATGACTGCCACCTGACAACACATCATGGCTTTAACGTGATAAAAATTCCTGACGTGCCGCCAATTACGAACCAGGTGTATACTCCAAAAAAATGAGGTCGTTTTATTCCCCGCTGTAGCATTACAGCCGGCAATTTCGTATAAGCGTATAACAAGTTTAAATCCACGAGTATGAAAACCAGGTATTTGTTGTTCGTAATCATCGCAGCATTTTTAACTGGCGCAGCAGGCTGTAAAAAAGAAGGCCAAAAAAATACAACCGCTATAACTTCGGCGATAGTGGGCAGGTGGTATGTAAACAAGGAAGAAATAACCGGTACACTGGGCGGGCTGGATCAACAATTGGATACGGTTTACAACGGCAGCGCCTTTGATACCGGCGATTTTGCCATGTTTCTGGATAATGGTACAGCTGTTATATCTTCGTCCGGAGGGTTTGAGCTGACCGGAAAAACTGTCGTTACCGATGGTTCTGGCAAGGTCGTCGATGCAAGCAAACAATATAATTTCGGCGTGTCGGCCTCAACTTTGACGCTGAAATCGACGCTGCAGCTTCCAAACGCTAACACGCTGCCAAACCCAAGGATCGAAACTATCGTGCAGCTTGACAATACAACCCTGGTTTTAACTTATACGATTACGAATAATACTGGCATGACTGTAACGTATAAGACCTGGTATTTCAGAGATATTTTAGAGTCGTAACGCAGCAGTATCACTTAAAGTTGCTATAGGTGTGTTTTTACAAATTGCGCTGCCCAGGTTTTTATCATATCCCCTACATTTCTAAACGCATTTATCACTTCGTCAGGATTTCCGCTTGCTTTTGCCGGATCGGGAAAGTTTTGATGGAATTTTTCTGCATGGGTAGGGAAGTAAGGACAGTTTTCCCTGGCGTTATCGCAAACGGTGATCACATAATCAAAATCGATCCCCGTATACTCATCCACGTTGTTTGAAGTATGGTGACTGATGTCGATCCCGTCTTCGGCCATAACCTGTACCGCTTTAGGGTTAACGCCGTGGGTTTCTATCCCGGCGCTGTAAATAGTGGCTTTGTCGCCTGCAAAATGCCTAAGGTAACCTTCGGCGATTTGGCTGCGGCAACTGTTGCCGGTGCAAAGCACAAGGATTTTTTTCATGATTCTTTCGTTTTATGAGTTAGATAAGCGCAAACGGGTACTGCGATCGCCGCCCCTGTAACAGGCGCCAGGATATATATCCAAAGGTGTTCCAAATGCCCTGAAACAAGGGCCGGCGCTAAGGAGCGCGCCGGGTTCATCGAAGCACCGCTCACCGGGCCGCCGAACATGGCTTCCAGGCATACCACCGAGCCAATGGCCAGGCCGGCAAACATGCCTTTCTCCTTACTCCCGTCGGCTACGGTAATGATCACCAGCATCAGGAAAAATGTCATGATCAGTTCAAGAAGAAAGGATTGCATCTCTGTTCCGGCCGGAATTGTTGTTCCGAGAAAATTATTCAAAGGAAAGAGTACTTTTAAAACCAGGCTTGCTGCCAGGCCGCCGGCTAACTGGCCGATAATATAGCCGGGGAGCTGTTTAACAGGAAAAACTTTTTTTATGGCGAACGCAATGCTCACTGCCGGATTGAGGTGTGCGCCCGAAATACCGCCAAGTGCATAGATCATACTCATGATGATAAGGCCAAATGTAATGGCTATGCCCGGGTGAGTTATCATCCCACCGGATTGCTGGTTGATAATGATGGCCCCGGTTCCGCAAAAAACAAGTGCAAATGTCCCGATAAACTCGGCTGTATAGTTTCTCATGTTTGTCCGGTCATAATCATACGCAATAACCTATTCGCCCACTTTATTGCTTCTTCTTTCCAGCAGCACCGTATCGCGCCAAACCCCGTTCATCTTCCCTATCCGCTCACGGCGGCCCACGATACGGAAGCCGTTTGCCTGGTGAATTTTTATACTGGCCAGGTTTTCGGCGAAGATCCTTGCTTCCAATGTCCAATAATTGTTTGCCTCACTTTGCTTAACCAATTCGGCTAAAAGTTTTTTACCGATACCCTTTCCGCGGGTCTTTTCGGCCACATAAACGCTCACTTCTGCAACGCCGGCAAATACGCAGCGGTCGGATATGGCAGTTATGGCCGCCCAGCCTAAAACTTCATTATTTTCAATTGCTACCAGGCGGCAGTTTTTTACATGCTCTACATCCCACTCATCCCATTCAGGAACCAGGTTTGAAAAATGAGCATTGCCCGATGCCAGTCCGCTTGCATAAATCGCGCTTACTTCGGGCCAGTGCTGTTCGGTTAGCTGTTGTATTTCCATTTGCTAAAATTAATAATACGGTGGGCTAACAAGCAACAGGCAAGCGTTTTTCAACAGCGTTAAAAAAAGCAGAGAGCAGGGGATGTGGCCTGATAAGACCCGGTTTCAGTTGCGGCAAAAACAGCGTGATGATAAAAAAGCCATTCTTATTATACTCCATGATCTTTGGTTCGCCTCCTTTATCCCGCCCGGAAACAATAAGGCCATTCTTACCAAAAACATCAATCATTTCGTTCCTTATCCCATAGTAACAATGGGATTGCTCGTGCACTACATCGGCATCGCCATAAATCTTGCCGGTTAATGTTTGTTCTACAGGATGAAAACTGATGGTGTGCATATCGGGACTACAAAATTCAAGCGTCTGCAAAAATGTTTCATTTGGCGCCAGGTTGGTGGCTTCATAAGGATGATAAACTTCATCCAGGTTAAATATCGCCTGCCCAAATTCCAGCACGGCATAACCAAAGCCGCTGCAGGTGCCCAAAAAGGGCACGTCGTTTTCCCGGGCGTACCCTATTCCATTGATTATTCCCGTTTTGCTGTTGTAAGGACCAGACCCAGCAATGATCCCCTGGAAGTTTTTCAAAATGATATCCGCCTGGTTGATGAGCATTTCAGTAGGCACCCACTCGTAGTCAAATTGCTCATCAACCGCATCAAGGCATGCGTTCATCCGGTAATGGGGCTCATATTGCGAATTTAAATTTCCTAAAATGGCTATCTTGCTTTTCATCGGCGACGAGTTAATTAATAGAATATATTAGCAGCAAGAGCTTACTCCGGGCGTGCAGCATTCGGCCGCTGCCACCAGGTTTTTAAACTCGGGTTTTGCTTGTTCTTCAGCGACTGGCGTGCAGCAGGCCGGCGCAGTTTCCAGTTCGTAATGCGGATCATTAAACTCGGCATCTGCATGGAAATAATAAACCTCCCATTGAACGTTGTCAGGGTCGGTCACCCAAAATTTATCCTGTTTGGCATAGCAGCAATTAGTGCCTGTTTCTTCGCGGGTTACCAGGCCGGATTGCTGCGCCTGCTCCAACCGGGCATCTAACTCAGCGATCGTTTCTACCTGGAAGCCCAGGTGCCCAAAGTTTTGCTTTACACGTTCCGGATTTTCTACAAATGATATGATCAGCGAAGGTTCGCTTAAAACGTATTTGGCATAACCGTGGCGGACCTTTGCTGGCGATACGCCAAAAAAGTTAGTGTAAAAATCGATTGTTTTGCCCATGTCGCTCACGTACAGGCTGACATGCATGCGCGGAAAAGGATTCATATTGTTCAAATTTAATTTATTATATTGCAATATTGCGATGATTTATTCCAAATTTTTTTAGCAGCAGCTATTATTCACTGTGGCCGAGTTTAACAAGCCATTAAGCTGATCTTTTAACCCGGCCCAGCTTACCTGGTCAATACAGTAACATACACTAGCCCCCTCGATTGTACCCTTTATCAACCCGGCATTTTTCAACTCTTTCAGGTGCTGCGAAATGGTGGGCTGCGCCAGGCCGAGTTCAGCGGAAAGATCTCCGCAAATACAGGCATTGGCATTGATGATCTGTTGTAAAATAGCGATCCGGGCAGGGTGTGCGAGTGCTTTCAGTAGCACAGCCAGCTGGTTCTGTTCGGTGGAAAATATTTCTGTTTTTGTTAGTCCCATAAATACATTGCAATATTACGATATAAAGTTTGATAATTACAAAAAATCTGCATTTTTTTTTGAATTTTATCGGCAAAAAAAAGCGACCCCATTTTCATGAGGCCGCTTTGTAATTATTTTGCGGTGATTTGTTTACTGTTGTTGCTGTTGCAGCAAAGCCCCAAGTTTGTTTTCGTAATCCTTCACCTGGTCCTGCAGCTTTTTGCTAAGCGCTGCCCGGTGGTTATCTGCAGCAATGCTTTGCATGTTATTTAAAAATGACAGCATATAGCCCGCATCGCGTTTGTTGAACTCGGCTGAGTTATCCTGCACCAAGTGATACTGGTAATCCAGCTGATCGGTAAGATAGTTATCAATACCCGTTAAAAATTTATCACCGAATACAATATTGTTCAGCTCGTAGGCCGTTTTCGCCAAAAACATTTTGCGGTCAACTACATCAAGGCCGGTATACAAGTCTGGCAGTTCTGCATCATATTTTTCCAGCGCTTTTTTCGCCAGATCCTGATGTCCGTCCTTCACCAGGCCGGTGATCAGATCGTAAAAAGTTGTTACCATCACCGGGTAAAACATGGTGGTCGATTCATGATCCAGGTATTTTGCATGTTTAAAATTGCCGTACCTGAATTTGGTCATCATGTTATCATACATCACCAGGCTGTTGATCTTATCCAACTGTTCCTTGTTGGTCGAATCAGGTTTAAGCGGCAGCAGGCGGTAAGTAAAGCCTTCGCGGTACAGGTACAGTTGCAACCCTATCAGGTTTTCGGTACCGATGGTAGTGGTAAAACATATCGGCCTCTTCCAGTTATTGTGCGACAGGATATCGATCATCGCCAGGCTTTCTTTCGTGATATAGTTCGACGGGTATTTCCAGTCGATCTCGGTAGCCATTTGGCTCTGCTGCTCAGGCGTAATCACATTATTTTGGATAACATCGTTTTTGTTTACGGTTATCTTGAAGTTTTTGGTGAGCAGGTAGTTGCCCATCTGTCCGTTTTGATAGGGCTCCATCATGGCCTTGTTATCCGAAGTGATAAAATCAAATACGTCCTTAAGTTCTGTAAAGCCCTGTATTTTTTTATCATCAAAATAAATAATGTCACGCACGCCTTCCTTGTATTTATCATAGGGCATAGTAATGGGCAGCGGGGCAGAGTTATTCATCTTTTTCTGCATCTGCTGAATATACCAGTCGCCGGTAAACAAGCTCAGGTTTACAATCCGCACATCGGCCCTGATTCCTTCAACCTCCTGGTCGTACCAAAGCGAATAGGTATCGTTATCGCCATAGGTAAACAGGATGGCATTTTTAGGGCACGAGATGAGATAGTCGTAAGCCATATCATGCGGCGTCATTTTTGTCGACCGGTCGTGGTCGCCCCACTCCTTAGTGGCCATTAAAATCGGCGCGGCAAGCAGGCCAATGGCTGTTGCCGTTAACGCTGCAGTTTTGGCGTTTAGCTTAAACTGAATCAGTTCGGCAATGGCAATAACGCCCAGGCCTATCCAGATGGCAAAGGCATAAAACGAGCCGACGTAGGAGTAGTCCCGTTCGCGCGGTTGAATATTTGGCTGATTCACATACAGCACAATGGCTAGCCCCGTAAAAAAGAATAGCAGTAAAACGATAAGTGCGTCCCGTTTTTTCCGCTGGAAGTGGTACACGCAGCCCAACAGGCCGATGATGAGCGGCAACGCATATAATGGCGTATAGGTGTTGGCGTTTATCACCGATTTTGGTAAGTGCCGGCCTCCGTCCAATATGCCGCTGGTCCAGTTACCATCAATACCGGCCGAATCTGTTTGTCCGTCAATATCATTGTAACGACCAACATAGTTCCACATAAAATAACGGACGTACATCTGGTATATCTGCCAGCTAAACAACCATTTTATGTTATCGCTCATAGTTGGCGGGTCGGTATCATTCATTTGCAGCCACTGCCGGTAAAACTGTGGGTCCTGGCCCTCGCTGCTGTACATCCGCGGGAAAATGGTGGTATGGTCGTACACGTAATTTTCCTGCTTGCCGGCGTCTTCGTATTTGGTTTTACCCTTGCGATAAAGTGTTTTCCCTTCGGTTTGATCAACAATCTTGGCATCGAAATATTGCCCGAATAGTAAAGGGCTTTCGCCATATTGGATGCGGTTTAAATAGCCGTACAGGATAAAAGCGTTGTCAGGGTGCGAGTTATCCAGGTCCGTATCCGCCGTGGCGCGGATAGGAATATAGGCAAATGAACTGTAGCCAAAATAAATAAATGCTATACAGAGGAACGACAGCGTAAACAGCGGCTTTTTGTTTTTGGTGCCCCACCATATAGCCAAAACCAGTACGGCAACGATGAGCACAAAGAAAAATAAAGCGCCGCTCCAGAAACCCATGCCCAGGGAGTTTACAAAGAAGAGGTCGAAGTAAGCGGCGATAGCGATGGTATAACTACGGATACCGTATTGAACAAGCACCAGTATAAGGGCGCCGATAAGCAGGGTGCCTATAGCGCCGCCTACCGATACTTTGCTGCTCCTCCGGAAATAATAAACCATAGCCAAAGCCGGGATGGTTAACAAATTCAGCAGGTGGATACCGATAGATAACCCTATAACATACGCGATAAAAACCAGCCAGCGGTCGGCTCCGGCCTCGTCGGCATGGGCATCCCATTTTAAAATACCCCAGAATACGACTGCTGTACAAAGCGATGAAAGGGAGAACACAATGGTTTCAACCGCCGAGAACCAAAAGGTATCGGAATAGGTGAACGCAAGTGCACCAACCAAACCTGCGCCCATGATCAGTATCAGCTGACCTTGCTCAACAACTTCGTCAGTAGCCTTGGCCAGCATTTTTTTGGCAAGGGCGGTAATGGTCCAAAAAAGGAACATGATGGTTGCGCCGCTGGCCAAACCTGCCATCATATTAGTAAAGTAAGGCACCTTGGCATTATTACCGAAAGACAATAACGAGAACGCCTTGCCCAGCATGGCAAAAAGCGGGTAACCCGGCTGGTGCGCCACCTGTAAGCGGTAAGCGCATGAGATAAACTCGCCGCAATCCCAAAAGCTGACGGACGGTTCGAGGGTTAAAATGTACGTGATGGAAGCAATGCCGAAGCAAAGCCAGCCCAAAAGGTTATTTATTTTTTTGTATTGCATGGATCAATAAAAAATGGTTTATCGCAGGGGTAAATATCAGGATTTTTGTATTTAATTTAACAATTGCGCTTTGGCCTTAACAACTTTTAACAAATAAAGGCCAGTTTTATTAAGCGGTTGCAAATATGATAAAATATAGTGTATTAAGCGGCATTTAGCCGTTGTGAAATTAGGAAATTAAACTAAAGATGCAAAGGGCGCAATTTAGGATTGGATTGATACGCTTGCAGAGTTTGCTTTTGGAAAAGTGAATAGGGATAGGGGAAACCACCATTTCGACCGCCATTCCGTTTTGAAACAACGAAGGGCGTTCCCTCACTGGCATAAATGGAATAACCACAACATGACCAGGCAGTCGGCCGGTTTTAAAGATCATCTGATTTATAACCTATTCTTTTTGTTGGTTTGGATTCCAGTTTTGGCGTTGTTAACGCCATTTTCCAAGTTTCGACGCGGCGCATGTGTCTTTATTTGTTTTAATAAACAAACATAAAACTTTATTTTTAATATCTACTAATTTTTGTAAAATTAGTAGATAGATACTATATTTGTGTGAATTAGTAAAAATTAGAAATTATGAAACTGCCCGAATTGCCACCCGATAAGACGCTCATCTTTAAAAAAAACTCAAATGCTGATGTTATGAGTATTATGCAAGATGCTGAAGTAAATAAGCGGTTGCAAGAAATAGATCAAGGGTACCCATACTGGGATAAATTCAAACAAAAAATCAAGAAAAAAGGGACGGTATTAAATTATAAGCCGGAAATACTGTGGTCTTATAACAAAATATTGCGGGATAGGTCGATTGCCAAAATAATGATTAATGAACTTCCAGGATTTGAGTTTCGATACAATACAACAAATAATATTCTGAAACTATTGCACAAATTTGATATGCATCTTGGAGGTGTATTAGAGGGGCGCTCAATAATTCCGGCAGATGATCGGAATCGGTATTTAATTAGCTCAATTATGGAAGAAGCTATTGCATCCAGTCAATTAGAAGGAGCCGCAACCACACGAGAAATAGCTAAACAAATGCTTCGAACTAATCGCCACCCAAACACGTTGGACGAAAAAATGATTGTAAACAATTATCTCACAATAAAAAAGGTTTTAGAAATTAAGGACCAGCCGTTTTCAAAGGAATTAATATTAGAAATACATTCCATTATTTCAAAAAACACATTAAAGAACCCCCAAAATGAGGGGAAATTCAGAGAAAATAATAATGTTAATGTGGTGGATGAGATAACCGGTGAAATATTTTATACACCTCCTGGTTTCGAAAGTATTGAAGAACTAATGAATAGCTTTTGCCAATTTGCGAATCACAACGAAATTGAATTTATCCATCCGATAATTAAAGGTATAATTTTACACTTTCTAATAGGATATATTCATCCGTTTGTGGACGGAAATGGAAGAACAGCCCGAGCCATTTTTTATTGGTATCTAATCTCCAAAGGATATTGGCTTGTTGAATACATGTCAATATCTAAAATAATTATAAAAGCTCCCTCTCAATATGCAAAATCTTACTTGTATTGTGAACATGATGAAAACGACTTAACATATTTCATTGACTACAATTTAAAGTGTATGGATTTTGCACTTGAAAACCTGCAAAGCTATATAAAGCGAAAGGTTATGGAAAAACAAAACTTATTTTATCTCATAAAAAATGAAAATATAAATGAACGGCAAGCGGAATTATTACGCGGGTTAATAGTTGACAATAAAAAAGGATATACCATAAAAGAAGTTCAAATTAAATTCGGAGTTGTATATCAGACGGCAAGAACAGACTTAATGGGATTGCAAGACCTGGGATATTTAGAAGAAAAGAAATTCGGCATTAAACTAATATTCTTTAGATCTGAAGGCTTTGAGCGTAAATTAGAATCGACATTAAAAAAAGCTTAAATAAACAGACTTTAAAGATTTTGGCAGTTAGCTAAATCCAACGGCAATAAGGGGGGCTGAATGATGACGGCTTGATGTCCATCCATATTGTTTAACAACAAAAATGGAGGTCTTTAAGTTTGCAAGCCGGCAAAACGTTTGTAATTTGACGCTTGGAATTGAGCCGAAAGCCTAAAGTTTGACTCAAAAAAATAATGCACTTTGAACTTTAGACTTTCGACTCAAGGCTTTCAACTCAATGATTGGTGATCACCGAGTAACACGTCAAATCGGCAACAATGGCAACACCCGCTTTTGTGGTGCCTTCAACGTGTGCAGTACGGCTGGTTGCTGTTTCCTTTATAGTAAGTTTTCCCGTTCCCTCCTTAGCCCCGGCAAACGAATTGTCGCTATTGGTGATGATGTAGGCATTGCCCATCAGCCTTTTGCCGAAAGCCACCTTGATATAAAATTTTGAAGTGCCCGATTTGGCGGCTGCGTAGTCGTCCACAATTAATTGCAGGCTGCTAAACTCATTGTCTTTTTTGCCGCCTACCGAATACTGGTTGCCAAAGGATTTTGGCCCGGTAAGCCCCATACTGCAGGTAGGCTCGGCAGATGTGGCGGTAAAAGTACCGGGATTAGCGCCGCCGGTAAGTTTTACGGTGATCTGTGTGCCCACAGCCGGGTTGCTTTTAACGGCAGAAACTTTTGAATTGTGCGTAGTGTGGCCGGCAGTTTTAAACGCGCCAAGCGCAGCGAACAGCACGATTGCTGCCCCAGGCAGAAGGATCTTTTTCATGAATTTTTAAGTTTTTACGATGAATAAATTTTTTTAAATAATCATGGCTGGGGGCTGTAAGTTATAAAAAATATTTTGAGGTTTGAATTTTTTTGATGGGGCGTTCAGGATTATCCGGTGGCAGCCGGGGCGGCGAATAGTACTAACCTTAATTCTTCTGCGCCGGCGTTATCCGGAATTCCGTTTTATAGTTATTTCTTAAAACACCGATGTATTGAAACTGGCCGATCTTATCCTCCGTTAGCAGCTTGAATAAGGCGTCCGAGGTTTCAACCGGCTGATCGTTAAAGGAAACGAGAATATCTCCGCTTAAAACGCCGGCTTTGTCAGCCGGGCTGCCTTCAGCGACCTGTGAAATAAACAATGCCTGTTTGTTAGCCAGGGCGTGGAAGGAGCGCAGCTTAGGCACCAGGTCGATCTGCTGCATAACCAGGCCAAGGTAGGCCCGTTTTACCTTTCCAAAGCGGATCAGTTGCCCTGCAATATCTTTTACGGTATCAATGCTGATGGCAAAACAAAGCCCCTGTGCGCCTTTAATGGTTGCCGTATTTACGCCGATCACTTCACCGTCGGTATTGATGAGCGGCCCGCCGGAGTTACCCGGATTGAGCGCCGCATCCGTTTGGATCATGCTGTCCATCATTCTCCCCGTCTGGCTTTCCAACGTGCGCCCCAGGGCGCTCACTACCCCGGCTGTAACCGTATGCTGAAAACCAAGCGGGTTGCCAATAGCAATAACCAGCTGACCGATCTTTACTTCTGCCGAAACCCCCAGCTTAACCGGTTTAAAATTGCCCGATTCTATTTTCAGCAGCGCAAGGTCGGTGTCCTTGTCTTCACCAACCAAAGCTGCGCCGATAGTGCTGCCGTCATGCAGTTTGATTTGTATGCTGTGCGCATTGCCAACCACATGGCTGTTGGTAATGAGGTAGCCGTCGGAAGAGAAGATAAACCCCGAACCGGTTCCGGCGATAACTAATTTATCTTTTTGTTTTTGAAGTATTTCAACCTTTACAACCGCTGTTTTTACGTTCTCAACAGCGTTAATAATGAGTGATGAATAGTGATCCATCTTAAAGCCTTTCAAAAGCAGCAGTACAAAAGATGTACCCTTACTAAAAACACGACAAAATTGCGCTTATCCATGCCCGGGCAGCGCACCAGGGTGCTGATGTGTCAGTGAAAATACGAATGAGCGGCATTAAACTGTCTTTACGTTTAAGGATAGCATTTTAAGGCCAAAAACCAACCTGACCTTAAAATTTAATTATTTTAAGGTTAGGTTGAGCGTCCTAAACCTGTCGTCGCCGCTGGTGTCGTCGACAAATAATCTTCGATGGATCGCCGGCCGCCGCCCTGCTGTACCCGCGCATGTGCCAAAAATATAGTGAATATTTTTGCAAGCCAATGGTGTTAGGCGAGCGGTTCGAACCGAAGTGTCTTTGTCTCAAATCTGCAGCGTTCAACAATTGAAATAGGCATAAATTAAAAAAATGTTGAATATATTAAACAAATTGGCTTTAATATCTATATTTGTTTATTATATTAAACACTATGCTTAATGTTTTAAATATTAAAGATGTTAAATTGAAAGTGGGTGAACTGGTAAGGCTGCTCAGAAAAAATGAAAATCTCTCGCAGGAGCAACTGGCTGAAAAGCTTGGTCTTTCCAGGTACACGATCACCAATTTGGAGTCGGGCCAGAATGCCACTTTGGACACATTATTTAAAATTTTTCAATATTTCGACAAACTGGAAATATTTACAGGTTTTATCGAGCGCGAAATTAATAACAGAAATTATGACTCGTTATACTGATCATGGCAAAAAATAAGCTGATAAGTATGCATGTGTTCGATATGGAGGTCGGTAAGATCGGTTTTGACGAAAACCGTCGTGCGTCCTATTTCCAGTATCATCCGGAGTTTTTAAGTGACGATAATTACCTCAACCTGTTCCCGTTGATCATACGCAAGCAATTGCAAACACAAGTATTTGACCGGTACAATACGCAAACATTTAGGGGCCTGCCGCCACCGGTTGCCGACTCATTACCCGATACCTTTGGTAACCTTGTATTAAAAACCTGGCTGGAGAGCAATAACAAAACCTTTCAGCAAATATCCGTGCTTGAGCAACTGGCTTACGTGGGAAAAAGAGGAATGGGTGCGCTGGAATACCGCCCCGCCAAAGATTTGCCCGCAAATACGACGATCAACATAGATGAGATGGCCAGGGTAGCCCGCCTGGTATTAGAAAACAAAACCCTCGCCGGTGGTGAAGCTTTAGACCACGCTTCACTGGTTAATATTTTCAAAATGGGGTCGTCCGCTGGTGGCGCAGGGCCAAAAATACTGGTATCTGAAAATAAGCAGACCGGACGGATCATTCCGGGCGACCTGGAATATTCAGACGACTATGCTCACTACCTGGTTAAGCTCGGCATCGATACAGGTATTACCTACAGTAAAGAATTGATAGAGTATTCCTATTACCTTACCGCAACGAAACTGGGCATACAAATGATGCCCTCAAAACTGATTGATGGAAAGCATTTTGCTACCTTGCGCTACGACCGGCAAAACGGGGAAAAGATACATATACTGACCGCATGCGGAATGGCGGGCTGGGATTTTGAAGACCCTAACGTGTCGCGTTACGAAAATCTTTTTGATTTGGCGCTGTACTTGAAATTGCCTCACCAGGACATTGAGGCGATCTTCCGCCGGATGGCGTTCAATATTATTTTTGCCAATAAGGACGATCACCTGAAAAATCACAGCTTTTGCTTCAATAAAAGTGAAAACAAATGGCGCCTTTCGCCTGCTTATGACATCACCTACTCCCTAAACCCGCTGCTCAATTTTACCAGGGCGCAGCAGGCGGTTTCCATCAACGGTAAAAGGATCGATATTACACTGGACGATCTGCTGGTACTGGCTGAAAGATACACGGTTAAAAATCCGAAAGGGATCGTCAGGGAGATACAGGATGGCATTGGTGTTTGGGTTACCCATGCCACGGAATTGGAAATCCCGCAGCATATCATAAATGCGATTATCAAATCATTAACCCGGGTGGTTTGATCAAAATGCGGCAATGGGGCACCCCGGTTATTGTAACCTGGTGGTTAGACGTATGACAAATGCTTTGGTACTTTACCATTTTATCGACCCCAATAAATAAAGTAGTAATAGCAAAAGCATGATGAATATACATCCCACTCCTTTTTGTTGCAATTCGTTTCCTTTCGACAATACTTTCTTGAATGATGGGGCTTTTTTCCGCAGCAATAAGGCAGCAACAACCTCATATAAGTAAATAAAAATCGTCCCGATAAAAATTAAAATATATGGCATCGAAAAAATATTAGTAAATGCTCAACGTACGGGCACTAGCGATACGATCGTCATATATCGATCGTATCCCCATTTCTTATTTTATTGGCTTGAATTGTAATTTTTCTAAATAAACAATGACTCAATATATTTCTATTTAATCTTAATAGCTGGTAATGAGACAAAGTATCAACATTAAGAATGTACAACTGCATTTTTGAAGAATCATGTGCGTTGTGAAAATTTATAAATTGCAAACGAATCCTCGTGTATTTGTTAGGCTCAATAACATCGGGCATGTAAATCCGGTTGTTATAAATCATGCTATCGGTAATTACACCAAGCTCCTTATCACTCCACCCTACAACCACTAAGGTGTCAGATGTGTCATTTCTTATTATCGTAAATTCCGAGTGGATATCGCATGACATAAAAAATAATGCTACTGTAGTTCGGAATAATACACTCATTTTTTTCATATACACGGTTGTTTTAATAGCAAACTAATCTCTAATCACTACCTCACAATCGTCACAAAACCCGATAACAAAGCGCCGCCGTTTTTAAGATCGATCAAATAGTAATAGGTGCCAGTGGGCAATGCTGCGCCCTTGTAAGTGCCATTCCAGGGCGCTCCGTAGCCGATGGACGAGTATACAGGTTGCCCGTAGCGGCTAAATACCTGTACCGTGCAGTCGGAAAAATCACTGAGCCGGTCAATGTCCCACTTGTCATTTACGCCATCACCGTTTGGCGTAAAAGTATTGGGTATAAAAAGCGGCGGCAAAATGGTTAATACGCCCGGCACATAAGTAAACGTGTAATTTGGCGATGCAGCCCCCGATAAAGTAATGGGGTATTGCCCGGTAGGCGATGTGATGACCGCCGTAGTGCTTGTCTGTGGCAATGTTGTCAATTGTGAAGGCGTGTCGTTGTTTACAAAACCACTGTAGCTTAGGGTTAAAACAGGGTTTGGCGCGCCGAAGATCCGGCTTTTATTATCGGCGGTAATGGTTAAAGGCGCAGGCGTAACTGTGCTTTCGGGCATAATAACATCGACGCTTTGCGCAGGCGGGCCGCTTAACACAATATTGCCCGAATAGCTGCCAACCCGCGTTGACGATGCCAGCCTGATATAAACCGTTGTTGCGGCAATATTACCCGCGGCGCCGACCGTAACCGTATTGCTGAAATTTATATTATCGGTACTCACCTCGAAGCCGGGCGGAGGAGTAACCAGGATAACCGCAGTCATGTAAGCGCCAGCGACCGTAAAGGTTGTTGATGGAGATGCTGTTCCGTAAATGGTGGTAAGGGCTGACGGTGTACCCGATGCGGTAATGGTGGGGAATGTCGGCGGGTTTACCGTAATGGTAAATTTTACAACGGTGCTCTCGCAACCGGTACCGATCTTCAAAAAATTGCCGAACGCATACGGCGCCTGCCCTACCGGGATGGTAGCAGTTACCGTATTTGTCGCAGTATTGATCACCGACACGGAATTTGAGCCGGTATTGGCAATGTACGCCAGGCTGCCATCACTGCTCATGGTGATGCCGCATGGCGCCTGGCCCACCGGGATAGTGGCAACCACACTATGGCTAACGGTGTTAACAATCGAAACAGTACCCGAAAATCCGTTGGTTACGTACAGCAGGCTGCCATCAGGACTTATGGCCAGGCCAATAGGTCCGCCAGCGCCGGTTAACGGTATAGTTGTGAGTAGTGTATTGTACGGCGCATTAATAACTGATATGCTATTGCTGATTGTATTTCCTACATACAAAAGGTTGCCGTCCGGGCTTAATACCATACCATCCGGGTGTTGCCCCACAGGTATTTTGGCAATAACAGTCAAAAAGGTAGTATTAAGCACCCAAATATCGTTCGACCCTGAATTTGCCACATAAACTTTACTATCATCTGGTGAGATGAGGGTATTTATAGGGACCTGCCCGACGGGAGCAGTTGCCGCCTGGGCATTAGTGGTTGGATCCACTTCCGAAACCGTGTTGTCGTTTTGGTTAGCCAAAAACATGGCCCCTCCCTGGGCGATCGACATGCCCGTGGGACCGGCCCCAACCCTGATCATATGGGTAACCTTATTGGTTTGGGTGTTGATAACTGAAATATCGCCCGAGCCCTGGTTGGTTACATACGCCGTTGAACCGTCGCCGCTTAAAATGATGCCATAAGGCCGTGAACCGACCGCAATAGTGGCGACGATTTTATCGGTGGTCGTGTTAACCACCGATACCGTGCCATCGCCCGAATTGGGGATATAGGCAAACCCCGCGGCTACAGCTGTTACCGAAATTGTAGCCGTAACCGGGTTAGCGCCGTTATTTACAGCCGTGAACGGGGCGATGTCGCCATTGCCGCTTGCCGCAAGGCCGATGGAAGGCGTATCGTTAACCCAGGTGTAAGTATTACCCGTGCCGCTAAAATTAACCGGTTGTGTAAGGTTACCGCTTAACAGCACCTGGTTGGGTATGTTATTCACCACCGGCAGCGTGTAAATGGTAGCTGCCAAAATAGGATCGAAAAAAGTATAGCCTGATGTGCTGATAGTGCATTTCCCCGAAATATTGCCAACCGGCGCGTCAAGCGACGACCGCACGTAAACGGTGGTAGCTGCGATAGTGCCGTTAACAGGTGATATGCTAACGCCGCCAGAATAACCGCTCAGCGGCGAAAGCGATAATTCAAAATACTGGGGTGCGGCAATGTCCATGGCCGTGGTTAAATCATTGCCATAAACGGTAAATTGCTGTATGTTAGGGCTGGCCGACGCCATGCCCACGCAAGCAGTAATGGTGCCATGCGCCCTGTCAGTGCCGTAACTCGGCCCGCCAACCTGTGCTTTTGCCGAGGAACTCAAGAGTAACAAAAGTGGGAATATGGATAGCAGCCGGAGATCAGCGATCACTCGCGTCAAATAAGCCCGCGGCGGGTAAGGCTCTATTAGCCCCTGGCAATGAGCCGGCAGTTTTTTCCACCAGTACAGGCAAAAGCTGCTTGTCATAATATCCCGGAGCTGCGCGCTAAGGCTCATGGTTTAAATGCGGTTACTCATCGTATAAAAGTACGCGCTTAATATCAGCAATCAAAAGAATGGGTGGATGGCTTCTGGTGATGCTTGTTAGCGACGAATATGTGGACGTTTTGGGCATTCCCGCCGCTGATAGAAGCGGCGGTCACGCTTTCCGCTTATACGCCTTCATGGCCTTATCCGCGAGGCCGGTATTCGCTTCAATCGTTAATGCAGTGCCCCGTAAAAATCCTGGCTTTTGCCTTTTAAATAACAAAGCCCGGCGCTTGGCCAGGCATTGCTCTTTATCTTACATTTCGTTACTGTAGTTATAAACTACAGACATAGCTAATCCGAAGACAAAGTCTTCGGACAGCGGTTCACGCAAACTACATACATCAAAGGTAAACGCCGGTCCGAGTAAACTACGGAAAACTGGCATTCGGACAGCGGTCCGGCTCAGACTACGCACAGCATAGGGATATGATGGACAAGGCATTTGCCCGCCAAAGTGGTAAAATCAAAGAATTTATTAAGTTGAAAATTAAACCAAAAATCATCATGGAAAATTTTAAGAAATTAAGTAGAGAAGAAATGAAAAATGTCTCTGGAGGCGTGGGGGGCTGCGGCTCATGTGCCACTTCTGGGGGCTGTTCAAATGCTACAATTGGATCGGTTCCTTGCCCGAATGCAGACCCTGACGGTTCTTCCGTTTGCCAAACATGTGTGTGCAAAGGGGTGACCTATTATCCGTGCGCCGTCTTTTAGCACATGTACATCAGCTTGCGGCTTTTGGTCCGTAAGCTGATGTAAATATATTCGCACCATTCCATCAAAATAAAGCCGAAAACTCTAAATGGAAATCTTTTAACATATCATCAAATTTTATTTTTTATTTAACTTGATATTTTAAAATTTCATGAACTAAGGTGCCGTGGTCGCTGATACCTTCAACGATTATAGCGTAGATTCCCATCGCGTTTGAATTATAATACTCACATTGACCCTCTTTATCTTCGTAACATTGGACTTTGCTGTTCCAAAATACAGTTGTGCGGTTGACTGGGGTTCCTACGCTCTGTTTTACAGCGTAATTGGAGGTATAAAACTCGCGCGCTTTATAGAAACCACGGAAATTATACCTGAGCAGGCCGGGGGCAATTTCAACCTGATTCGAAATTTCTGAACCATTTTTTAATGTAACGATAAGTGCCCCGTTGGTTGCGTCTGTACCATACAAGTTAAGATACATGGCGCTTGTCAACACTTCTACACTGTAAACGTCAGCCGGATTAATAAGGTCAAGATAATCAGGCGGGACTTGGGTGCCATTTAAGTATATAGCCATAGGTTTCACGGGACCAATCAAATGTCGCATTTTAGCCCTCGTGCTATATGCTTTACGACCTGGAGGCCTATAACCGATTTCTACCCCGTGCACCTTTCCATATAAGGCATCCGCTAAAGAGGGATATTTCTGAAAGTCATCACCAGCCATTAATACCTGATTCGCATTTCCAGGTCCATTTAAGTTTGCGGAATATTTCAAAACCTGCGAATAATCAGGATGAAAAGGCGGTATTTTATGTTCTTTAATAATCACTTCTTTTAGTTGTATCACATGTCCCAGCGAGTCCCGTCGCCAGACAGTGTAAGCCAGCCGCGTCTGTTGACCGGTGAGGGCAACAGGCGCGGCTACGTAGCTGGAACCTTCGCTGTTTATTTTGGTTACTACTGGGTAAGAAGGTTTATCGATCTCCAATACAACGTTATCGTTACCGTTTGCTTTTTTGGAATTTATAATAATTGTAGCCGTATCCGTAAGACCGATGTTTTCGAATCTGAACCTGCCATTATCATCCGTTAAAGTATCCAATACCAGGCGATTTTTTACGGATGTCAAAATCACTACGCCTTTTGCAACCAGTTTCCCTGCGGATGTTTTTACCGTTCCGGAAAGACCAAAACCTTTTTCGGGTTGATCACCAAAAATGGGTTGACGATTAGAAAGTATCTCCTTCCATTCAAATCTCCTGTAACCTTGCGTTAGCATCAAAAGGTCAAGGTCGGCTTTATTTTTTTCGCTGGGATCAATAAAATAATAATTGGGATCCTCAATATAACCGCTGATCTCGGATTTTAGCAGCAAATCAGTAAAAATCGTGTTTTCGGCCTGTTCATTAACCGGCACTCTGCTTTCATCGATCACCGAAATCGAAAAAGTGCCTGTTGCGGACGCGCCGTTTGGTTCCTTGGCCTGCAGGGCAAGTTTTACTTTTTCGCTGGGCGCATAACTGTTTTTGTCGAGCGTAATGGAGAGTTTAAGCGGGTCGTTATTTTGGATAAAAACAATACGCTCATTCAGCGGCTCGCCACTTTGTGAAAACAGGGTGAATTGTGCGATGCCGGTAGGAAATCGGCTTTTTAATAAGAATGCCGTATATACTTTATTGGCAAGTTTTCGCGCGGCTGCAAAATAATTTTTTCCGCCGCTTTGCGCCATTAAATAAAAAGCAGTATCGGGTACATTAATCGCAGCTATCTTAACATAAAGGCTGTCGCCCAGGTTTTTGTTAATTGACAGCGTAAAACCCGCCTCCTTTGCTACCGGCAATGGAACGCTGAAAGTGCTGCCGTCCGATGCTGTTAACTTTGCAAAGTACAACTTGCCTTTTTGCGGCTCGAGCGGGAAGACACCCATCCCTAAATGCTGCGAGGTAAAAGTGGCCACCTCGTTGCCCGAGTTGTCCAAAATGCTGCCCTGCACATCCTCAGCCATACCATTTTCGCTGATGGCTTTAAAGGCCACTTTTGATCGGAGTCCGTTCACCAGTTCACCTCCTTCGGGGAAGAATTGGATGTCGACCTTGTTAGGCGTGCTGGGTACAGCTACTTTTACAATATTAGTTTGTGTGGGCACAATACCCGTGCTGAAACCGGCTATAGTTATTGGCTGATCAAAAAAATATTCCGAGCCGAAATTGCGCATCCATGTGGTATAAGCCCGAACACGATAAGTGCCTGGCGCAATGTCAAAAGGCAGCTCAAAATCGCCTGGTGCCGTTCCTGCCTGCACACTCAGGTTTAAACGTTTGATAACTGAATCTTTTGGGTCTATCAATTCAGCATAAAGTATTCCGCTTAAAGCTGATAGTTTGTGATATTCGCCAATCACCAAATAGGCTTTAAACCAGATGGTGTCGCCAGGGAAATAAAGCTGCCTGTCCAAATGCAGGTGCACTTTTTCAATCGGTTTGGCAGTTGCATAATTATCAAGTGCTTTGATGTTACGGCTAATTATGCTATCGCTTTGGGCAAAAAGAGTTGTAGCCGTCGCAACAAAAAAAAGTAAAAGAGGAAGCTTTTTGTTCATATCCTGCTCTTGGATGAGGTTTGTGGTAAATTTAATTAATCTTTAAAATAATTAATAGAAAATTTGTTTTTTCTAATTGGTTAGCTATCAAGGCGATTTCATTATATAGGCGAAATTGCAGACGTTTTTATTAACTAAAGTCGGCTAATTTATTTCTTTTTTTGACTTAGCCTGCTGATATTTATGTTCTTAAATCGAATTGATGTCCTTCCCTTACTACAAACAACCCGACGCAATGGATTGCGGCCCCACCTGTATCAAGATGGTAGCCAAGCACTATGGCCGTAATTATACCGTGCAAACGCTGCGCAAACTATGCGAGATAAACCGCGAAGGGGTTTCGCTGCTGGGTATGAGTGATGCGGCCGAAAAGATAGGCTTCCGTACGCTGGGTGTAAAAATAACGCCCGAGCAATTAAAAGAGGCCGAGCTGCCCTGCATTTTGCACTGGCGGCAAACGCATTTTGTAGTGCTGTATAAAATAAAAAACCACAAATATTACTTAGCCGACCCGGCGAGCGGGCTGGTTACCCTGCCAGAAGCAGATTTTGCCCGCAACTGGCTGGGCGATAAAGAAAAACAGGAGGGCATTGCCCTACTGCTGGCGCCAACTCCGCAATTTTATGAGCAGGAGGAGGATAAAGGCGCTGAAGTGCGCTGGTCATTTCTGTTCCGATACCTGGTCACCTACCGCAAGTTGGTTTTGCAGTTACTGCTGGGGCTGGGTATCGGCAGCTTGCTGCAGTTGATCACGCCGTTTTTAACGCAATCCATTGTTGATATCGGCATCAATACGCGAAACCTCAATTTTATCTATATCATCCTTATCGCGCAAACTGCGCTCATCATTGGCAGGGTAAGCGTGGAGTTTATCCGCAGCTGGATATTGCTGCACATCAGCACGCGCATCAATATCTCCATCCTGACCGATTTTTTGATCAAACTGATGAAGCTGCCCATGAGCTTCTTCGATACCAAAATGACGGGCGACATTATGCAGCGCATGAATGACCAGCGGAACATCCAGAATTTTTTAACGGGGTCAACCCTTACCACCATCTTCTCCATGTTTAACCTGGTGATATTTTCGCTGGTGCTGGCTTATTACAACCTTGCCATATTTTTTGTATTTGCTGCAAGCAGCACATTGTACATCCTGTGGATCGTTGCCTTTTTAAAGCGCCGCCGTGAGCTGAATTACAAAAGTTTTGATGTTTCGGCGCGGAACCAGAGCAGCATCATTCAGTTGGTGGGCGGCATGCAGGAAATAAAACTGAACAACTGCGAGCAGCAAAAACGCTGGGAATGGGAGCACATACAGGCCCGCCTGTTTAAGTTCAACGTAAAAACGCTGGCCCTGAGTCAGTACCAGCAGGGCGGCGCAACCTTCATCAACGAGGGTAAAAATATCCTGATCACTTTTTTAAGCGCGGCTGCTGTGATCAGGGGCGACCTTACCCTGGGGCAGATGGTGTCTATACAATACATCGTAGGTCAGTTGAGCAGCCCGATAGAGCAATTTTTAGGTTTTATACAGGGTTTCCAGGACGCGAAGATCAGCCTGGAACGTTTGAACGAGATACACCAGATGCAGGATGAGGAACCGGCTGGCAAGGATTATAACCATTTATTGCCCGAAAATAAAAGCCTGTCCATCAATAACCTTACCTTCCGTTACCCCGGCGCCGGCAATGAACCGGTACTTGAAGACATCAGCCTGCACATCCCGCAGGGAAAAACAACCGCGATTGTCGGCATGAGCGGCAGCGGGAAGACTACCATACTGAAACTGCTGCTCCGTTTTTATGAACCGCAAAAGGGCGAAATAAAAGTGGGCGACCAGCAACTGGGCAATATCGGCTTTAAAACCTGGCGAAGCCACTGCGGCGTAGTGATGCAGGATGGTTTTATTTTTTCGGACAATATTGAACGGAACATTGCCGTGGGCGACGAATATCCGAACAAAGAAAAACTGCGCCATGCTATAAAAGTGGCCAACATACAGGATTTTATTGATGGCCTGCCGCTGGGGCTTAATACAAAGATCGGCGCTGAGGGCAACGGCATAAGCCAGGGGCAGCGGCAACGGATGCTGATCGCCCGTGCGGTTTATAAAAATCCCGATTACCTGTTTTTTGACGAGGCGACCAACGCCCTTGATGCCAACAATGAGCGTGTAATCATGGATAACCTCGGGGAGTTTTTTAAGGGCCGGACCGTAGTGATTGTCGCGCATAGGTTGAGCACCGTAAGCAATGCCGATAATATTGTGCTGCTTGACAAGGGCCGCATTATTGAAGAAGGGACACATCAGCAATTAACCGCGCTGAAAGGCGATTATTACCGGCTGGTAAAAAATCAACTGGAGTTGGGGACGTAGTTGGTTCATTAGTTCATTGGTTCATTAGTTTATTGGTGGGATGGTTTGTTAGTTTATTAGTGAGATAGTTTATTTTTAAGATTATGCCTGCAATACTTACAGAAGAAAACGATATAGCGACCCGCCACACCGACGAGGTACAAGATATTATCACCAAAGTGCCTTCGTGGCTTTTGCGATGGGGCATTACTTTATTTTTTGGGATATTACTGCTCATCGTGCTGCTTTCGGCGGTGATCAGGTACCCGGATATTGTAGATGCCACGCTGAAGATCGACTCACCCAATTCGCCAAAGCCGGTTGTGGCGAAAATACCGGGTAAACTGGTAGCGCTTTTAGTTAAAGAGAATGAAACTGTTATCGCAGGTCAGCCACTGGCTTACCTGGAGAGCACTGCTAACCATGAAAAAGTATTAGGCCTGCTGGGAAATCTGAAAGGCCTGCAGTTGCAGGTGCTGCAAAATAAGCCGGTAACCACCAGTCTTTTTAACGAGGCCGATAATATTCAGTTTGGCGAGCTGCAATCGGCCTACCAGCAATTTTACCAGGAATACCTGGCCTATAAATCATCGGTAAAAAATGGTTTTTTGATACAAAAACGAGGTTATTTGGAAAAGGACCTCAATTTCCTGTCGGCGCAGCAAAAGCAACTGGACGTCGAAAAAACCATCGAACAAAAGGATTTTGACATAGCAAGCGACGAGTATGCGATGCACAAAAAACTGGCCGACCAGAAAGTAGAGACTCCTGCGGAACTGCGCCAGCAAGAAAGCAAACTGCTGGCGAAAAAATCGCCGCTGGTACAAACCGAGTCGGCGTTGATAACCAATAACAATAGTTATGCTGCCAAGCAGAGTGATATATTGCAGCTTGACAACCAATTGCAGGAAGAAAAGGCCAAATTTTTGCAGGCGCTTAACAGCCTGATCAGCAGCGCCGAAGACTGGAAAAGCAAATATGTGCTTACGGCTTCGCAAAGCGGCAAGGTTGCGTTTGCCGGCATCGTGCAGGAAAACCAGGTGCTTGCCCCCAACCAGGAGGTTTTTTATGTAAACCCGGGTAACGAGCAGTTTTTTGGTGAAATGACCATCCCGCAGGGCAGTATGGGCAAAGTAAAAGAAGGGCAGGAAGTGCTTGTAAAACTGAAAAGCTACCCATTTGAAGAATACGGTATGATAAGGGGCCGCATCAATTACATTGCCGATGTGCCGTACAAAGACAGCGTTTTTATATCGAAGGTTGACTTTAAAATAAATAAATTCTCGGATATGAAGCGCCCCATTCACCTTAAACAAGGCATGACTGCGGACGCTGAGATCATTACCCAAAACGCCACGCTGATGCAGCGGCTGAGCCGGAGCATTTTTAGGGTAATTGGGAATAAATAGATGTGCAGATGAGGGATGTGCATATGTGCGGACATTGCCTGATTTGCCCGGCGCTTTGCGTTAGCGGGTGTAGCGTATACCGGCCCTGAGCCTAACGCCTGTGGCGTATGAGCGAAACACGCGACCCCCGTTTCTATCAACGGGGGAAACGCCCTTATCAGCATTGCCGCGGCAATTGTTGGCTTTTTGATCCGCCTGCGCACATTTCGGGCTTAATAATTATGGTGTGTACGTTTTTTTGCGCCTGTTTGAACTTAAGTGTTCAAAAAAATGCTCAAAAATGGACAGATTTTGAGATTTGTAAATTTTAAATAGCTAAAAATCAGTACTTTTCGATGCTGTTTGAGGGCTGATCGTGTGCAAAAATTGAACACTTAAAACGTTTGTTATGCTGATTTAATCAATCAAATTTTTATTTGACCGTAAATAATACTTATTTTGCTACGATGCAAAATATCTACCATTTGCCGATGAAAAAAAGCCTGATAATTACTGCATTTATAGCGCTGGCTTTCCAGGTTGGTAAGGCGCAGTCGGTTTTGTTGCCCTACTCGTACCAGCTTGACCAGAAGTTTAATTCAAGTATATACTCGATAAATAACTCGTTTCATACCGCGCTAAAGCCCTTTTTGATCGATAGTACACTTTCGCCGAAGTACAATGAGATCATGAGCAGGGGAGTTGACAGCAGCCGGAAAACCTGGGTAGCCAGAAAAATTTTCAACGAACATTTATTTGATGTTAAGACAAAGGATTTTACTTTTTATGCTGATTTCCTTACCGATTTGCAGGGAGGCCGTGATTTTAGCGGCAATGTTAACACCAATCTGAATACCCGCGGCTACCAGTTGGGCGGCACCATTGGTGATAAGTTTTTCTTTTATTCCAGCGGTTTTGAGAACTCGGGAAAGTTTCCCACTTATTACAATGATATCATTAACTCCATTAATTTGATCCCCGGTCAGGCGTACGACCGCAGTTTTGGCAAAATAGCTAAGGATTGGTCGTATGCCACGGCAATTGTGTCGTATACGCCGATAAAACAGCTGAATATTGTGATGGGGACCGATAAAACGTTTATCGGGGATGGTTACCGCTCGTTACTTTTATCCGACTTTTCACCCAACTATCCTTTACTGCGCCTGACGGCCAATTTAGGCAAAGTGCAGTATATGATCATGTGGGCGTACATGGAAGACCCCAAAGCCGTTCAATATCAAGTGATAGGAGGTGACAGGAGTGGCAATAACCGCCGTAAATGGGGCGGTTTTCACTACCTCGACTGGAATATTACCAACCGGCTGTCATTGGGGTACTTTAACGCGGTAATAGCCCAGGAAGCAGATGATGTGGGCCATTTCCACGGGTTTGACGCCAACTTCCTCGATCCGGTCGTTTATGCCAATGCGCTGAACTCAACTTCTTCGCAACCCGATAAAATTGAAACCGGTTTTACAGGCAAATACAAAATTTTTGATAAAACCGCGCTCTACGCGCAACTGCTGATCGACCGGTTTAACGCAGGAACATTCTTTTCGGGAGGCGCCAACAATAACACCAATGGTTTCCAAATTGGATTACGCGGTGCAGATCTGGCAGGCGTGCGCAATTTTAACTACCTGGTTGAATATAATACCGTGCGTCCTTACACCTATGCCAGTGCACAGCCTATAGCCAACTACTCCAACTATGATGAACCGCTGGGCGATCCGTTTGGCGCAAACTTTCACGAACTATTGGGAATACTCAACTACTCCATCGGCAGGTTTGATTTTATGGGCGAGATTGACTACGTAAAATATGGCGCCGACGTTGGTGGTGTTGACTATGGCATGAATATAATGGAGCCATATGTGCCTTCAAGCGCTAGCGTTTACACAGGACAAGGCCTGGTTAACCGGGTGTATTTTGGTGAGGGCACTGTTTCGTACCTTATCAACCCAAAAACCAATTTGAGGTTTGAAGCCGGCGCTTTGCTGCGGGATGATAAGACTGCGGCAGGAACTGACCAAAAAACCATGTGGCTAACGTTTGGCCTGCGGAGTACTTTCAGGCAGATCTACCACGATTTGTAACCTGCTAAAACTTAAGAGATGCCCCGGCCTGCAGGTAAAAAATAGACGATTGGTCGGATAGTCTTGCAGAAATACCTTTTGGCAGCTGATTTTGTACGATGGCGTAGATAGGGATAAGCTGCAAAATTAAATGCCCTGTTTTATACTCCACCGGAGCTGACAGCTCAAAATCTAACAATTCAAATTTTCCCAGCTGATCGATATAGTTGGCAACCACCGTGTTTTGCAGCTTGGTAAGTCGTGCCGACCTAAAATTCTTTTTGGTTAAGTACGCGTCGTAAAAATTTTGTGTCCCGGCGTTGGCTGTAATGGTGGGGGAAATAAGGAGCACGTCCCGTTCGCCAAATACGCCTTTGGTTATAAAATCATGAGCGATAGCAGGGGAGACCAGCACATCGTTGGAAATGCCTTGTTTGTTAAGGTCGTAATCAGCACCCAGGGTTGTTGTGATAATATCGGCAATATCATAATCAAAATTAACATTAAATGTGCCGCTGATGGATGAAGCTATTTGCGTGCTTGACGTAGCGTAAAACAATTTTGTAAAGGAAGCGCCGGCGGAGAAGTCGTCGGTAATGTCAAAATCGTATCCTGCAGCAATATCTTCCCCATCTATTTTTTGCTTAGGCTTATTGGGAATGAGATATAAACTCCCCGAAAAATAAAGCCCCGACTTTAAAGTGTACTTAACCTGGGGCACCAGCACCGGCGTTGTCACCGTATCGGCCCGCCCCATATAAACATTATTACTAACGTACGTTACCCCGAATTTGAAAGTGGACGAGGCGTCGGATTTGTCTTTTTTGTCGCCCGCGTCTGTTTTGTCATCAGCACTTGGCATCGTGCCCGTTTGGCAAAGCGCGCTAAAAGAAAGTAACGAAAATGAAATTGCAAAGAATAGTTTAAGTAAGGGTTTATGCATATTAGCCGGTTTTTTAAAAATCGATCTGTAAAATTGATTTGACCGAAGATGCGGCTTTTGGTTTAATTATAATGGATATTAAAAATATATTAATGATGATTAAACCATTTATTTTTTTTCTCGTCATATGTAACAAACTTAGAAAAAACCGATAAAACAATTATGAAAAAGACACTTTTAACAATGGTTGCTGCGTGTTTCGCGGCATTGGCATTTGCACAAACAACCCCATCTACTACCCCAACCGATCAACCTACAAAGACACCGGAGGAAAAAGCCCAGATGAAAGATCTGCGAAAGGATATTCGCGCTTATGACAACGACAAGGCGGCGGCAAAAAAGGATGCGAAGAACGGTGACATGACGGCGGCAACCGCTGACAAGGTAGCCGCAAAAGCTGAGAAGGCAGATATAAAGGCGGACAAAGCTGTGTTGAAAAGTGAGGGTGTTAAACATCCGGTGAAAACAGCTGATAAAGAAGTAAAAAAGGCTGATGAGGCTAAAGTAAAAACAGACCTTAAGGAGATGAAAACCGATAAGGTTGCGGAAAAAGCGGACATAAAGGATGGCAACACCGCAGGTGCAGCAGCTGAAAAAGCCGATTTGAAGGCCGACAGGAAAGCACTGAAGAAAGATGTTCGCGCAGCCCGCAGGGATGGTGTTAAACACCCTATCCGCAGAGCATAATTAATTCCCCCCCCAATATATAAATGAGAAAGGCTGCTATTTGCGGCCTTTTTTTATTTGTTTTTATGAAGACGATTTCGGTAGCGGCGGGCGAATATCAGGCCGAGTGCCGCACCGAGCCCCATGCCTATTGCAAGATTATTTATCGCTAAGCCGATACCGGCGCCTATGGCTATGCCGGCAGAATAAAAGAGTAAAGTGCTTTTATACATCAAATTTAGAATAAAATAACCGGCTCGTTAAAAGCATGATAGCCGAAACGGGCAGGGGAATATCCAATAAAGATAATTCAAAACCGTTCAATAATAACACACCGGGTTATTTATACTACATATAAACCAAAAGATCGCTTATAGAAAAACTGTTACTTAACCCCTTAATAACAATTTTACTATGCTGAAGCGAATATTAATGCTCGACGATAATCCGGATATACTGGATGTCGTGAAAGAAGCCCTTTTATACGAGAAATTCGAGGTGAATATCACTACGAACGGTAATAACTTCATGGAAACTATTAAGAAATACAAGCCGGATCTGGTCATTCTCGACTATAAACTGCACGGACAAAAAGGCGACGAAATTTGCCGGCAAATAAAAAGGCATGATGTGCTTTACGATATTCCTGTTATTATTTGTTCGGCTTATTTAAATAAGGACGACGCGATCAACTGCGGATGCGATGCGGTAATAACCAAGCCCTTTGGTTTGGAAGAGTTAATGGATAAGGTGAACGGTTTGGTTTATAATTGACTCGTTTTATAGCGTCACAACTTTTTATTCAGATTGTACCGTCGTTCCTGACTTATCGGACTAAAACCCTACTTTTGCGGAAATTTTTAGCGGGATGAGCAAAGTAAAAGTAGGCCTGGTGCAGATGACCTGTACCACTAACAAACAGGAGAACTTAGAGAAGGCGATCAGGAAAGTGAGAGAAGCCGCAGGTATGGGCGCGCAGATCATTTGCCTGCAGGAGTTATTCACCTCGTTGTACTTTTGCGATATTGAGGATTACGACAATTTTAAGCTTGCTGAAGCCATTCCCGGCCCTTCAACACAGGCCTTGGCGACAGTTGCTAAAGAGCTGAATGTGGTGATCATAGCATCACTTTTTGAGAAACGGGCACAGGGACTTTACCATAATACCACGGCAGTTTTGGACGCCGACGGCGCGTATTTGGGCAAATACCGCAAAATGCATATTCCTGACGACCCGGGTTTTTACGAAAAGTTTTACTTCACGCCAGGCGACCTCGGCTACAAAGTGTTCAAAACCAAATATGCGACGATCGGCGTGCTTATTTGCTGGGACCAATGGTATCCGGAGGCTGCCCGCATCACTTCACTAATGGGCGCCGAGATATTATTTTATCCAACCGCCATCGGCTGGGCAACTACACAGGATGAAAAAACAAATATCGAACAATACAACGCCTGGCAAACTATCCAACGCTCGCACGCAGTCGCCAACGGGGTGCATGTGGTGAGCGTTAACCGTGCCGGTGAAGAGGCAGGTTTGAAGTTTTGGGGCGGATCATTTTTCTCAAACCCTTTCGGAACAGTAATTTACCAATCACCACATGATCAGGAAGATATTTCAGTTCAGGAATTAGATTTAGATAAGACAGACTATTATCGCAGCCACTGGCCGTTCTTGCGTGATAGACGGATTGATTCTTATCAGCCAATAACAAAGCGTTTGTTAGACCAAGAAAACTAAGCTGATTATTCCGCCTATATAACAATGACCAATCAATCATCAACAATAATTTCACCCACAAAAGCCGGCTTCCATTTTCCCGCCGAATGGCATCCTCATATCGCTACTTGGCTAAGCTGGCCGCATAAGGAAGAATCCTGGCCGGGAAAGATTGGCTTGATCTATCCAAAATACTGCGAATTTATTAAAGTTTTGACCGGGAGCGAATTGGTGCGGATCAACGTAGGTGATGAGCAATTGAAAGCTTTTGCAACACAACAATTGATCGCTACCGGAGTTGATCTGACAAAAGTTGAGTTTTTCGATTTTCCCACAAATGACGCCTGGTGCCGCGACCATGGCCCCGCATTTCTGATCAACCCAAAAACGAAGGAAAAAGCTGTTGTTGACTGGGGCTACAACGCCTGGGGGAATAAATATCCGCCATATGACCTGGACGACGTGATCCCCACCAAAATTGCCAAACATTTTGGGCTGCCGGTTTATCATCCCGGCATTGTGATGGAAGGCGGCTCAGTCGACTTTAACGGAGCCGGCACGCTGATCACATCTACTGCCTGTTTGCTCAATAAAAACCGTAACCCGCATTTAAACCAACAACAAATTGAAACTTACCTGCGAAATTTTTATGGGGTTGAACAGGTTTTATGGGTTAACGAAGGTATCGTCGGTGATGATACGGATGGGCATATCGATGATACGGTTCGCTTTGTGAATGAGGATACTATTGTTACCGTCATCGAAGAAAATAAGAGCGACGATAATTACTCCATCCTGCAGGAAAACCTGGAAATGCTTAAAGGCATGCGCCTGTTAAATGGCAAACAATTAAATATTGTTGAATTGCCCATGCCTGATGCCGCTTACTACCAGGGCCAGCGTTTACCCGAATCCTATGCTAACTTTTATATTGCCAATTCGGCGGTTGTGATGCCGACATATAGGTGTGCTAATGATCAAAGGGCCCTTGATATCTTGCAGCAATGCTTCCCCCAAAAAAAAGTTATAGGCATTGATTCAACTGATATCATCTGGGGCCTTGGCAGTTTCCATTGCCTAAGCCAGCAGGAGCCTGCGGTATAATTCGGTCAACATTTTTGCAGTGTTGCATTTGCTTTCACTGTTGCGTTCGCAACAAGTGAAACAGTGCGCAACAAAAGTGGTAATCTGCTGATTGTTATCAATTTAGGAACTGGCAATATTTTATCAGTGACATGTCCCCGTCACCATTTTTGAAGTGTAAGAGCGGGTATTTAGCAGAATTGCGTGTGAAAATACGTTTAGGCTATTTCCACTAAGCTATGCTGCGCCGCGTTCTTTTCAACATAGGCCACTAGCGCACCTACAGTTTTAAGTCGCTCAGCATCATCATCGGGTATGTTGATGTTAAAGGTTTTTTCCAGGTCAACGATCGCTTCGCAAAAGTCGAGTGAGTCCACTCCCAAATCATCATAAAATCTCAAATCGTCCTGTAGCCCGCTTTCATCCAATGCCAGTTTCTCTGCCAGTATGCGGGTAACCTTTATCCTGATCTCGCTCATTTTTATTCTTTATCTCGTCATCTCCCCAACAGCTAAAAAGGTGCCATATAGACGCTGTATGATGATAATTATTACATAAACAGTTTAAAAACAGCTTTAAAAAAACACAACGTTACCGACCGCTGACAGTAGGATTAAAACATCATTAGAAAGGGTGTAAAAACTTATCCGGGGCTGAAGTTTGCGCCAGGCTGCCAGCGGAAAAATTGTCACGCGAGCGGACGGCACAACTTTGAGAGGATTGAACAAATTAACCCCGGCAAAAACCACAAAAGCTATATTTTGATAATTACCCTATCAAAATGATAGGCCCACCATTTCCATTTTTTCAATATTCAGCCCTGCATCTTGCAATTAATGCATTGAGTATCAACAGTATTTAACAAATCTTAAAAATCGTGGCACTTGGTTGGCATAACCGGGTTGACTGGAAATTAAAAGCGGGTAGACTGATTAGAGTCATTTTATTATGTGACAACCCTCGGTAACTTACCCATTGATTTCCAGAGATTTATAAAAGTTTTTGGAAAATGCTCGAAAAAACAGACAAACAAGAACTGAAGCGCAACCTGAAGGATATTATCGCCATTGTGCTGGTATGGATTTTTGCACTGGCAATGGTTTATATCGTATACCTCAAAATAAAAATGCTGCATACTTAATTAATTCACTATCGATAAAACTATACAATTAAATTAAAACAAAATGGACATAATCCTCACTATCGCCTATGTAATATGCTTCATTGTCATATTCTGGGTCTTTTTTAAATCAGTTAATTACTTCGAAAAAATCTAATCATCATGTTAGCACTATTCATTGTATCAATCGCAGTATTTACCTATATGGTTTATGTACTGCTTAAACCCGAAAGATTTTAATCACTTTTTTAATTGAACAACATCATGAACACTGAAATTACGGGCGTTATCTTCATGTACGTAGCAATGGTTTTGCTGGCTATTCCGCTGGGCAAGTACATTGCAAAGGTATTTAAAGGAGAAAAGACCTGGCTCGACTTTATGGCGCCGCTTGAAAGGCTTATATTCAAATTAAGCGGCATCGACCCTACCCGGGAAATGAATTGGAAACAACATTTAAAAGTATTATTGACCGTCAGCGTCGTTTGGCTGTTTTACGCTTTTTTCTGTTTGATATTCCAGGGGCATTTACCATTAAATCCCGATCATAACCCGGGCCAAACACCCGATCTGGCTTTTAATACTGCGTTGAGTTTTTTAACAAACACCAACATGCAGGACTACTCGGGCGAAAGCGGGGTAACTTACTACACACAAGTATTTGTGTTAATGTTCTTTCAGTTTGTAAGTGCCGCAACTGGTATTGCTGCCATGGTGGTCGTAATAAAGGCCATGAAGGATAAGGTTACCGATAAACTGGGCAACTTCTGGGATTTTTTAGTGAAATCTGTTACCAGGTTATTACTGCCTTTGAGCTTTGTGGTAGCTATTATTTTAGCCTTTAATGGTACGCCAACCAGTTACAAAGGGAAGGACACCGTAATAGGTTTACAGGGCGATACCGTTCATGTTTCGCGCGGTCCGGCAGCGGCCATGATCGCCATAAAACAAATGGGCACTAACGGCGGCGGTTGGTTTGGCACAAACTCGGCGCACCCCCTGGAAAACCCCAACTATTTGACAGATATGGTTGAAAATATCAGCATCGTGCTGATCCCTATCGCCCTGGTGTTTGCCTTAGGCTTTTATTTGAATAAAAAGAAACTGGCCTGGGTGATCTTTGGCGTGATGACGGTCGGATTTTTAATCATGGCCATTCCGTCCATACGGTCTGAGATTAATGGCAACCCGGCTATTGCCCACTTAGGGATAAGCCAGCCCGGCGGCTCGATGGAAGGCAAAGAGGTCCGTTTTGGTCCTGCTGCTTCGGCTTACTGGGGTATTACAACCACCGTAACTTCTAACGGCTCGTGTAATGCAATGCACGACAGCATGATGCCTATATCCGGTATGAACCAGATGTTTGATATGATGGTTAACTGTTTTTATGGCGGGGTTGGCGTAGGTTACCTTAATTTCTATATATTTATTATCGTCGCTGTGTTTATTTCCGGGCTGATGGTGGGGCGGACCCCCGAATTTTTGGGCCGAAAAATCGAAGCACGAGAAATGAAGATCGCTTCGCTTATTGCTTTACTGCACCCGTTTTTAATACTTGTAGGCACGTCCCTGGCTTCATGGATATTGGTAAATTTCCCTAACGCTAACTGGTCTGTTAAGCCGTCGGCATGGTTAAATAACCCTACCTACCACGGATTTTCCGAAATGCTGTACCAGTTTTCGTCTGCGTCAGCTAATAACGGTTCGGGCTATGGTGGGCTTACCGCCAATAATATTTTTTGGAATATCAGCACAGGCATAGTCATCTTCCTTGCACGGTTTTTACCAATCATTGGCCCGGTAGCTATCGCGGGGATACTAGCCAATAAAAAATTCATTCCTGAATCGGCCGGTACCCTTAAAACGGATACTGCTACTTTCGGTGTGATGGTATTGGCAGTAATCATTATTATCGCTGCGTTATCATTCTTCCCTGCTTTAGCTTTAGGACCAATTGCCGAACATTTTTCACTTAAATAATTTAACAAGAAATCATCATGAGATCTGATAAAAATATATTATTCCAGCGCGACCAGGTAAAAGAGGCTTTCGGGCAGTCTTTTGTCAAGCTGAATCCGCGCATACTGTTCCGTAACCCGGTGATGTTCACTGTGGAGATCGGTGCGGCTGTAATGCTGGTAGTTACCGTTTTCTCCCTGTTTAATAAGGATCAGGGTAGTTTCGGCTATAACCTTACCGTGTTTATAGTTCTGTATTTAACTGTTCAGTTTGCCACCTTTGCGGAGGCAATAGCCGAAGCGCGTGGTAAAGCACAGGCCGAAAGCCTGCGTAAAACCCGGGCAGAAACTCCGGCCAGGGTACTTGTTGACGGTAAGGAAACGATGGTTATGTCGTCGCACTTAAAAAAGGGAGATATTTTCGTTTGCGAAGCGGGCGATAACATCCCTACCGACGGCGAGATCATCGAAGGTATTGCTTCCATTGACGAGTCGGCGATTACAGGTGAATCTGCACCGGTAATCCGTGAATCAGGCGGCGATAAATCATCGGTAACCGGCGGTACCAAAGTATTGTCCGACAGGATAAAAGTAATGGTTACTACCCAGCCTGGCGAAAGCTTCCTGGATAAAATGATCGCACTGGTTGAAGGTGCCTCACGCCAGAAAACACCCAATGAGATTGCATTAACCATATTATTAGCTGGCTTTACATTGATATTTGTAATTGTGTGTGTTACCCTGAAGCCTTTCGGCGATTACGCAAACACGCCTATTACTATAGCCGCATTTATCTCTTTATTTGTTTGTTTAATCCCCACAACTATCGGCAGCCTGTTATCGGCTATCGGTATTGCAGGGATGGACAGGGCCTTGCGTGCCAACGTAATTACCAAATCGGGCAAAGCGGTGGAAACTGCCGGTGACCTGGATACGCTGCTTTTGGACAAAACAGGCACCATTACTATTGGTAACCGTAAGGCCACTAATTTTTACCCGGCAAGTGGTATTAAGGATGTTGATTTCATTACTGCCTGCGTATTAAGCTCGCTGGCTGATGAGACACCTGAAGGTAAATCCATCGTGGAACTGGGAGAAACCGGCCAAACCAAAGTTTCCGCAAAAGTGCCTGAAAACTCAGTATTTATCAAGTTTACTGCCGAAACCCGTTCAAGCGGATTAGACACGCCGGATGGCCTGCGTATTCGCAAAGGTGCATTTGATTCTATCCGTAACATTGCGCTAAAAGCAGGAAATACATTCCCTGCTGATGTGGAAGAAAACGTTAGGGTTATTTCGTCAAACGGTGGTACGCCCCTGGTGGTATCGCAAAACGAAAAGATCATGGGCGTAATTGAGCTGCAGGATATCATAAAAACCGGCATTGCCGAACGTTTTGAGCGCCTGCGTAAAATGGGTGTTAAAACCGTGATGGTAACCGGTGACAACCCGCTCACTGCAAAATTTATTGCCAATAAAGCTGGTGTGGACGATTTTATTGCCGAGGCTAAACCCGAGGATAAAATGAACTATATAAAAGCCGAACAGCAGGGCGGTAAACTGGTGGCCATGATGGGCGACGGTACAAACGATGCTCCCGCGCTGGCCCAGGCCGACGTAGGAGTAGCGATGAACAGCGGTACCCAGGCAGCCAAGGAAGCCGGCAATATGGTGGATTTGGATAACGATCCAACCAAGCTGATCGAGATCGTTGAGATCGGTAAGCAATTGCTGATGACCCGTGGTACACTCACCACATTCTCGATCGCGAACGATGTGGCCAAGTACTTCGCTATCGTTCCGGCGCTGTTCATGGTATCCATACCAGCCCTAAAGGCGCTGAACATTATGGACCTGCACAGTCCACAATCAGCAATATTATCGGCGGTGATATTTAATGCACTGATCATCCCGATGCTGATCCCATTGGCCCTGCGCGGTGTGGAATACAAACCGATAGGCGCCAGCGCTTTACTGCGCCGTAACCTGCTGATCTACGGCCTGGGTGGAATACTCATTCCGTTCATCGGTATCAAATTAATCGACCTTGTGGTCGGCATTTTAATTTAAACAATATTAATAAACGTAAAATGAAAACGTATTTATTGCCATCCATTAAAATAACAATCGTATTGTTAGTATTACTTTCGGGCTTATACCCGCTTGTAATATCAGGCATCGGAAAATTCACACCGGGACACGGCGACGGCGAAACCGTTATGTACAAAGGGCGGGTTGTTGGCTATGCCAACATCGGCCAGAAATTTACCCAGGACAAATATTTCTGGTCGCGCCCTTCGGCAGCCAATTATCAAGCCGATGCCGGCGTAGGTTCAAACAAAGGGCCGTCAAACCCAGATTACCTGAAGGGCGTTGCAAAACTGATCGACACTTTTATGGTGCACAATCCGGGTGTAAAGCGCTCAGATATACCAGCTGAACTGGTAACATCATCAGGCAGCGGTTTGGATCCCGATCTTTCGCCCGCAGGCGCCAAAATACAGGTGGCCCGTATTGCTAAAGTTAGGGGAATAATTGCCGATCAGCTGTATAAGCTGGTTGATGACCACACCGAACAGCCAGTATTAGGCTTGTTTGGCCCGCCAAAGGTTAACGTTCTGAAATTGAACGTGGCTTTGGACGAGCTAAAAAAATAATTTAACCCAAAGACTGCCGGGCAGCGTGGTTCACTTTGATACACGCCTCCGGCAGTTATAACACATAAACAATGAAAAGATTAACCACAGTATTACTGGCTTTAACAATGGCAATAACTGTTAAAGCGCAGGACACTATAAAAACTACCGG
>OLLK01000240.1_pt1 | contig 53620 bp, 43 predicted proteins | sample 1604531 | NCBI WGS metagenome assembly OLLK01 (sample SAMEA104055722, study PRJEB20765) | soil metagenome | isolation source: soil | reverse complement strand
CGCCCGCCTATAGTTTTGGTTTTAGCGTGGCCCTTAATGGCGGCGATGTGTTTGTTAGCGGCTCCGACGTAAACGAGGCCGCCTTCTGGCAAAACGGTGCGGTGAACAACCTGATCACCGGCGCACCAGTGCAATCGGGCGCCCAAAGCCTTTATTTTCAAAATGGTGATATGTATATGGCCGGCTATATCGGCTTAAACGGTCAGCCCGTTTATTGGAAAAACAAAGTCATGTATCCCCTGCAAAATAATGGTGAGTTTTACAATGTGAATGGCATAGCAGTCAGCCGGCACCAGTAAACGTGGGCTTGGGGGCTTTGTACTAATATTTGATTAAGCTGTGCGGGCCCGCGGGGAAATATGGTTTATTGTCATCATCTTCCACGGAAAAAAGCCGGTGGTGCCGATAGATGTGGATGAAGCGGTGAAGAATTTAAAATTGATCGATGCAATATGCCTGGCGGTTAAGACGGCTACAGATTTTCGACGACGATTGGCATAGAAAATTTGTCCCCATTTTAAAAAACTTAATATATTTTTTGTTAAACATATAAATGCCAAATGGAATTTCAAGAGTTATTCAAAGAATCAAAAGGCAAGCCTATTATTTATAAAGGAAAAGAGGTTAGAGGAATTGATAATATTATCTTAGACAAAAATGAGGCAAAATTTCGATTGCGTTTTATATCAACAAAAAGTGAATGGGAACAAGGAATTTTTATTGAGACGAAAGGGCATTTTGAGGTTAATGGGAAAAAAATTCAAAATTCGATAGTTCTCTGGGATAGCACTTCACCCAAGGAGGTAGACTTTTTTGTAAATTCAAAAAGCAAATCAATATTAATTTATAATGCCTGGAAAAATCGCAGTGGTCTAACTCTTTATTGGTATAATGGACCTGCTATGATTGTAAGTGAAAATAAGAATTCAAGAATATACAATTGTAATGATGGATATCCAGATGATGATTTTGATGACTTGATATTTGAGTTAACAGAAATATAGAATTCCACCCGAACGTTGCGTGAGAATGCCGCGCAAATGCCATAAACGCTGAGTTCACGTGCGCCGTCGAGAATTTTTTTATTGCCTGAATAAATAAAAATCCTATATTTGCAAAGCTAATCGGAGGTGACAAGTCTATTAGTGAAATGGTATAAAACGGATTGTCTATCCGTCATTCTCGGTTCGTCCCGATAATTATCGGGACCGTGATAGACCGCAAAAAGTTGAAATGAAATTGAACAGCTCATATAATTATTCAGTTAGTTGGTCCGATTTGGACACGGCAGGATAGTGATATGACTTTTTATAAAAGGAATTGAAGCCCTGCATGGAAATGCGGGGCTTTTTTTTTTATGCATCTGCTCAAAGGAGTGATAAGCGGTCTCCAAAACCGTGATTTAAAGGTTCGAGTCCTTTCGGGTGTGCAATGTGGAGGTAAGTCAGTTGGTTGGCGAACTTTATTGAAGAGCGGCCGGTTACAGGTTCGATCCTGTCTTTCACACATCAGGGTTAGTAGCTCAGTGGTTAGAGCGGCTGATTGTTAATCAGCGGGTCAAAGGTTCGAATCCTTTCTTTCCCTCAAACAGAAGATTGGCCGAGTGGTAAGGCAGCGGTTTGCTAAACCGTAACCCGATAATATTGGGTCAGCAGTTCGAGTCTGCTATCTTCTGCGGAAAATGGGGGTGTTGCATAATGGTATTGCAGCGGATTGTAGATCCGCCGTCTCGCGACATTGGTGGTTCGAATCCATCCGCCCCCACGATAAAATACTGGAAGGTAGCGTCCTATGGTGGACATCCTGTCTTGAAAACAGGCGCAGCGATAATACGCGGGGTTCGAATCCTATACCTTCCGCAGGCTTAAATCCCTCCTAACCCGCTGAGAAAATAACGCTGGCGTGCCCAAAATAGAGTGGTTACGAAAGCGGAGTTGGCGGAGCTTTAACCAAATATCTTCGGGATGAAAATATTTAAAACCTCTACCATGATCAGGATGATGATCACCCATTCCAGCCGGAAACTGGTTCGATATTGCAGCAGGTCCCTGAAAAGTTCGTAATTATCTTTTATGATACCCAGGCCTTCCTGGATATTCCGGAACCTTTCTTTCAGATCGAAGGTGCGGCTGAGGTCGTTGTGTATCCGGCTTAAATTTTCATCCTCCCAGGTTTCAGGAGGCGCGTCAAAAATGTAAAGGTTTTCGGCAATGCGGTTTTTTAGCAAAAGCGTTTTACCGATGTATTTTTTCAGGTTTATACCTGATATATCCAGGCTCCCCTTTTCGGCTAAAACCTGCGTGTGGTTATTGGTTTCCTGTAGCAATTTGGTGGTTTGCTCCTCGTAATAATCAAGGGCTACCGACTGCGATACATTCAGCATGACCAGCCGCAGCACCTCAATATCCGAACCGATGATCTCGATGGAGTTGAAGCCGATCTTATTTTTTGCAGAATTTGTCTGGATCTTGAATTCCTCCTCCAGGCTCTCCTCAAATTTATTGCGGCAGTAGGCATATATCAGCCTCAAAAATTCTGATATATGGACAGAATCATAGTTTAAAAAACATACTACGCCATATTTAAAAACATAAATATACCGGCCCTTGTCGGTTATATAAAATAACTCATCGGTATCGCCAAAATACAACTCGGCTTTAAAAGCGGCACGAAAGGCTTTTATATCAATGGTATCGGCTATTTGGTACGATAAAACTTGTACTAACATAGTTTAGTGATTAGTCCGAATCCCGATAGCTATCGGGACAGTAAAGTCCGGATCCCGATAGTTATCGGGACCGAAAGACGCTGCCACTAGCTCCACCAACTGGGTAACTCAAAGTTATATAGAAGTATTACACTAAAGGTACATAAATACTTCCAAAAGAGGGTTAGGACACCTGCCCTATTCATCAACAATGGGTATATGCCTGATCTTATTTTCGCTTACCGACCTCATTATCCCGTTAAACCTGAACGGCGTTCCGGTGAGGCTTTTTATCAAAAACCTTATAGGGAACCCGGGTGCGATCGGCCTCACCAGGTCAAAAAATATCCCGTTGCTTTTATAATTTTCGCCCACCTCAACGTCCTTCACAAAAACCTGCTGTATCAAAGCATTATTAGTGCATTTTCCTTCTATTTCGTGCTCATCGTGATTTAACAGTACAATATATTTCGATATGGGTTCCACATAAGTTTCCGCCCGTACTTCCAGGAATAATTCATTGTTTATTGATTTCGACAGGATCTTATACCCGCGAACGTTTTCGTAGGTCTGTTCAACCCCTTTCAAGATGTTTTTCTTATTGATGACATCGATCATCTGCCGCAGGCCATAGTCTGTGCCCGTTCCAAACATATCGATGTATAAAGTTTGTAACAGTATGGCAGGCATTAAGCAATCGTCCAGCTTTACCGGGATGATGTGGACCCGGTTATCGGTAGCGGCGTAAATAGCGTTTTGCCATTCCAGTTTTAATAAATCGCTGTTGAGGCTGTTTTTTGATACGAAAAAGAAGAAGAATTCACATTTTGTCAGTACGTGGTCGGTTTTGCCGCTTATACCCTCGCAGGGCTGGCTGGTCCATCCGTCATAAAACACCTTTTCGTTTCCATAAACTGCCGAAAGTTTGATGGCAATGGGTTCAACTGCGGTTTTGTCACGGGTATCAAGGCTCAGGAATATCATTGTATTTGATTTAACTTTAATGCCAGTTGGCTAAATGCAGGAATTTTTTAAAGTTAAGTAAAACCAGGACACCACCGCGAAGAATTTCCAGCCGAAACCACAGATGGTTTTCGATTGCAAATTGCGATAAAAGGAAACGAGAAGGGACTTTTTTAAAGTTTAATAAAATTCGCTGATAATGCGACGGCCTATTTCGTTTACCAAAGCCGATTCAACAAACTGACTGTTAGCCGCAAACCAGGTGTGCCTGTCGTAGCCAATTTTAATATGGCCTAAAAGGGTCCCATTTGAAAGTACTGCAAAACGATCTGCAGCCGGAACGATGGTCAGCAATAGGGCGCTGCCCTGGTAGATTGCAGAAAAAGCAAAATCTGCAGCCCTCTCATAAATTGTTTTAACGATAGCCATGAGGGTTTAAACGAGAGGAGGCAGTAATAGGTTGTGACATCAATGTGTTGGAATTCAGGCACTACTCTGTCGGCGGCGGTAATACTGCAGATGCAAAAACAGCCAGCCACCGCTCGCTCGCAATGCTTTTTACGCCTTTGTCGCGGCCCGTATTTTATGCCCCGCAGCCGCGTAATACCAGATAAACAAATAGCAGGGGATTAATATAGCGTAGGCAACCCGCGCATTAAGCTGATCCGTCAGATACCCGTACAGCAAAGGCAGTACCGCGCCGCCGGCAATACCCATGATTAAAAGGGACGAGCCGATCTTGGTAAAACGGCCCAAATCGGCAATGGCAAGGGGCCAAACGGCCGGCCACATTAGGGAGTTTGCCAAACCTAGCAAGGCTATAAACATCACGGATGTGTATCCTGATGTACAAATAGCCGCAACTGAAAATAAAACACCCAGAATGGCGCAGATCTTAAAAGCTTTATCCTGCTTTATATAGCGTGGGATGGTGATGATCCCTATGATATACCCGGCTACCATGGCGCCTAATGTAAAAGAGGTAAAGAATTTTGCCGTGGACAGCGGTATCCCCTGCGAAGCGCCATAGCGGATAATGGTATCGCCCGCAATCACTTCAACGCCAACACAAAAAAACAGCGTAGCAACGCCCAGCATTAAATGCGGAAACTGGGTGATGCTTTTTTTATGCACATTGGCGCTGGCCAGCGTTTCGTCTTCGTGGTCGGTATCGATGGCGGGCAACGTGGAAAAGTAGATCAGGATAGCTAAAATTACCAGCGACACTAAAATTACTATATAAGGCAAGATCACTTTGGAAGCCAGGGTGTTCAGCTCAAGTACTTTTTGTGCCGGGTCCATGCCTTTCAACCGCTTAATTAAGGCATCGGCATCTTTTAAAACGACAGAACCCAGCACGATCGGCGCTATTACACCTGCTACCTTATTACAGATACCCATGATGCTGATGCGTTTTGCAGCGCTTTCGCGATCGCCCACAATGGTGACATAGGGGTTGGCCGCAGCCTGTAAAACCGTTAAACCGGTTCCCTGCACAAATAATCCTAACAAAAATAGCGGGTAGGTACGTGTTAACGCAGCCGGTATAAAGACGAGCGCCCCTATCGCCATGATCACCAAACCTGCCGACATACCGTTTTTGAATCCTATTTTTTTAAGCAATCGCGCAGCGGGCACCCCCATCACCAGGTACGAAATATAAAAAGCGCTGGTGACCAGGTACGCCTCCACATTATTGAGCTCACAGGCTATTTTAAGGTAAGGAATGAGCACCGAGTTTAGCCAGGTGATAAAGCCAAAAACAAAAAACAAGGCGCCGATAATGATGATGGGGTTGATGCTGCTTTTTTGCTGTGCGGAATTGGGGCTTGTCATATTAAGGAAACCCGGGTTAGAGCGCCGAATATTTGGCGCCGGGTTTTCGGTAGGTAATTTAGGAAATTTTGGCTTGTTTTTCATCTCCTCCCAAAAAGCGACAAGCCACCCTTTGCAGGGCGGCTTATCTATTTATAGGCAGATGATGTAATATTAATTATACCGGCAGGTGCGTTGCTAGCCGCGAGGACACAATTACCTTTTCTGCTTCACCAGCGCATCAATCACCTTGTCCCTTGCAGTTGTGTCCTTTGATAATTGCAGCTTGCCTTTTTGCGACGCGATGATCAGCGCATAAGCGTAATCCTTTACGCGGTAGTTATACAGTTTATATTCCATATAATCTTCCGATCCCCACATCGGCGCCGGGCGGCTGTCGGTAAGCAGGGCTTCCAGCGCACGGGTGGTAACCGGACCGGCTTCAATAATGGCTTGTGCCGCTTCTTCCCATTTGGCATGCGGCAAACCAAAAGTATTAAACGTTTTGGCGCTGCGCAATGCATCCACATAAATCGATGCCTTCACCTGTGGATCCAATTTTTGATAAACAGGCGGGCTAAGCTTCCTTACGGCAAGCAGGCTAAGCAGCGACGAGTGGTTGGCATTTTTTATAACCGCATTTTGAAGGGTATCGATAGTTACCGATTTACGCGAAGTCAGTTCTTTATAAGCCATCGAGTTAAACGGCTCCAGGCCTTTAACCGACTCTTTTGACAGTTGATCCGCCAGCTGTCTTACGGACATGGCCTGTAACTGCTGCGTCCATGCAGCACGTTTTTTATCGGCATCTGCCAGCGCGCTGTCGCGCTGACTGACAACCGTTTTAGGTTCTTCGTTTTGCTTCCTTTGCGAACAGGAGTACATGCAGGGGAAGACGAGTATGATGGGTAAGACCCGCAGGAGTTGAGATTTCATGTTGTGATGTTTTGAAAGTGCTTAATTAGACATACGGGTGAATGCGGGGAAAACAGTTTTACCCAGCGCAGGTGCAGTTTGGTTCCACATTTGCACTGCTGCGTCAAAGGCGTCTTTATTCCAATCCACCCCGCGTTCGTTAAACGGATCGCCATTTGTATTGTCGGGGCCGATAACGATAAGCCAGTACCAATACCCCAGCAAATTGCCTGTGCACGGTGAGCTATGGCTGATACAAACCGGCACGCTCACAAAATCCAGCCAGTCATCGGGACCGAAGCCTGCCGGCCCATCCCGCAACGTAGCCGTGGACGTATTGCTGCCGGGCGTTAAGGTATTTGCAAAGGTACCGTCGTCATTGCGGCCATAATATCCCCAGTTGCGCATGGCAAGCCTGTCTACCGACCAGCCGTTTAGCGTGGGCTGCGATGTGCCGGTGACCGTGCGATTAAACTGATCGGAGTTTGGCGCCAGGAAGGCGCCGGTGCTGCGGTCAATTGCCCTGACGATCTGCACATAGCAAATGGAGTCGCAATTGCAGGTTGATGCGCAGGTTGAGGGCCCGAAATTAAAATCGATATTGACGACCGCCCTAACGGGAGGCATGGCAACGCCCGAATAAGTAAAGGTGCCGCAGGGCGTGGTAGGCGTGCCGCAGCTTATGGCAAGCAGCACCGAAGCGAGTAGCAGGCTCCGGCGAAAACTCCGCCGGCCGGGTGTGAATGTTGTGAATAAATTGGTCATGGTTGAAAAGGTTTATTTTTCCTTATCAAATATGAACATTAATACAACATATATAGCTGCGTATTTATACTGAATATTATTGCGTATTTATACTCTCTTATTAAAGGTCGCCATATTAAAAATAATTCGTGCCTTTCCGTTAGCCAATAGCCCCAAAACCGGGATTAAGGTGTTCACGTTTTGCACACGATCAACCAATAAATCACTTGTTAAATCGCTGGTTTTTAGCGCCTTAATGTTATGGGTTTGGTGAAAATGTGACGTTTTTTGCGTATTTCGTGAACGCTTATAATTTAGAATTGACAAAACGGTGGCACACCGCGTTAAAAATACCTGGGAAATAGATAACAAATGTGATCAAATGCCTTGCAAGGTAGCACAATCGACAAAAAGAATCTCGTCACGCTTTCCTCGCGTGAGCACGCGGCTCATAGCCTTTACCCTGCACGCCGGCGCAAGACTGGGGGCGTTGATGGTACCTTGAAAAAAAATGTCGCTATGTGGTTGCAAAAAGGCAAAAAAAGCTTAATTATGTTAAAGATTTTTACCTCAAATGTTATGGCAGCAAAAAAAATTATAACCGTATTTGGCGCTACAGGCGCCCAGGGCGGAGGGCTTGCGCACGCTATCCTCAATGACCCTAACAGCGAGTTTTCAGTTCGTGCGATAACCCGCGACGCTAAGTCTGACAAAGCAAAAGAATTGGCAAGGCTGGGGGCCGAAGTTGTAACGGCCGATATTGACGATAAAGACAGTATGCAGCGCGCTTTGGCGGGTGCCTATGGCGCTTACTTCGTAACTTTTTTCTGGGCGCATTTTTCGGCAGAAAAGGAAACGGCGGAGGCAAAAAACATGGCCGCCGCTGCAAAGGAAGCGGGTATTAAACACGCCGTTTGGTCAACGCTGGAAGATGTAAGGACTTTTGTACCATTGGATAACGACAGCATGCCTACCCTGCAGGGAAAATATAAAGTGCCCCATTTTGACGGCAAGGGCGAAGGGGATCATTTTTTTGCGGAAGCAGGCGTCCCCGTTACTTATTTAATGGCCTCGTTTTATTGGGACAATATGATATACTTTGGCATGGGACCTAAAAAAGGCCCCGATGGAAAATACTATTTTACGCTGCCGATGGCCGATAAAAAAATGGCCGGCATAGCCGCAGAAGATATTGGCAAATGCGCATACGGGATTTTTAAAAAAGGAAGCGATTATATCGGCACAACAGTAGGCATTGCAGGGGACCAGCTAACCGGCGATGAAATGGCGATCAGGCTGTCTGCCGCGCTGGACAAAGACGTGGTTTATAATTGTGTTACGCCCGCCCAATACCGCGCATTCGGCTTCCCGGGCGCTGATGACCTGGGCAATATGTTTCAATTTTATACCGAATTTGAAGCACACTGCAACAAAACCCGCGACATTGCCCTCTCAAAAGCGCTAAACCCCGGTTTGCTGTCGTTTGAAGCCTGGTTAAATAAATACGCGGGCAGTATACCGCTTGATTGATATTGCCATAATGGTTTAACCTGAAGATGTTATTAGCGTCCCTAAACCCGTCCGATAGGTAGCCATCGTCATCGTCGCTTATAAAAAAAGAGAAGCTTTGTTTTAAAGAAAAAGCCTTTACTTCGACCGTGGTTTTACTGGTAAGGTTGTTCAGCGCCATTGCAAAAACCGGTGCCGGCAGTAAAAAAATCATTACTCCACGGGTTATCGCGGCACACCATGTCATTATGAATACCTGGCGCGTAACTTTCCATTTTACAACTGCAAAAAGATAATATCGGCATAAAACACCCGTTAAAATGGCTATCTTGGCCGTTTATTCCACCAATTTATACCATGTCTAAAAACATATCGCTGCTATTTCTTTGCGTTACATTGTTTTGCTTTTCCTGCAAAAAAAAGGATAATGTGATTATTACGCCGCCGGTTAAAACCGTAACTAACGATCAGCATATCTCCGTGCTTACTCAGCATAACGGCAATTACCGTACAGGGTTAAACAACCAGGAAACCAAGCTAACCACAGCCAATGTAAATACGGCCACATTTGGCAAACTGTTTACTTTAAGTGTAGACGACCAGGTATACGCCCAGCCATTGCTATATGGCAATTTAAGCATCAACAGCGCCCAGCACAACGTGGTTTTTATTGCCACGGTAAATAATAGCGTGTACGCGTACGACGGGGACAGCGGTGCTTTATACTGGCATAAAAACTACAGCGCTGCCGGTATGCGCGCCCCTAAAAACACCGATATGACCGGCGCCTGCGGCGGACAGTATGAAGATTTTAGTGGAAAGATCGGCATAGTAGGTACGCCTGTGATCGATTCCGCAGCGCAAACGATTTTCTTTGTGGCGCGGAGTACCGACGGTACCAGTTTTGTACAATACCTGCATGCCGTTAACGTGGCCGACGGAAACGACCGGGCAGGCAGCCCTGTACAAATTACCGCTTCTGTTCCCGGAACGGGCGATGGTAGTGTAAGCGGCGCAGTGAGTTTTGATCCGCAGCGAAACAACCAGCGTTCGGCCCTGACTTTACTAAACGGGGTGGTATACATTAATTTCTCGTCGCATTGCGACTGGGGACCTTATCATGGATGGATACTCGGCTATAGGGCAGGAACGCTGGCGCAGCAAATTGTTTACAACGATACGCCAAACGGCAGCGACGGCGGTATTTGGGAGAGCGGCATGGGCCTCTCGGCCGACCCGCAGGGCAACCTGTATGCGGTAGTAGGAAACGGTACCGTAGGTGACAATGGCGACCCCACCGTACTTACCAATCGTGGTGAAAGTACGCTGAAGCTTACTCCCACCGGATCGCAATTGCTGGTAAAATCATACTATACACCATTTAATTACCAGGACCTGGAAAATAACGACCTTGATTATGGCACGATGGGCGCGCTGCTGATCCCCAACTCCGCTTGTTTTTTTACCGGCTGCAAGGACGGCAATATTTATGTGGTGGACAAGGATAATATGGGCGGCTATAACACCACCTCGAACCAAATCCTGCAAACCATTCCCCTTAGCCCTAATTCCAACTTCCATTGCCAGGCGGCTTACTATAAAGGGGCATCCGTCGAGTATGTGTACGCGTGGCCTGAGAACGACCAGCTCCGCGCCTTTCCTTTCGACAGGGGCAGCAATACATTTACCATAGCCAACGAAAAAGTTGCTACCGTATCCGGCCCTACCGGGCAAAGCGGGGCAGTTATTTCCGTTTCATCAAACGGCACTCTCGCTGGTACAGGCATCGTTTGGACATCCTACGCCGCGACAGGCGATGCCGAACATACCGTTAGCCCTGGCATACTAAGGGCCTTTGATGCTAATGACGTGACCAAAGAAATATGGGATAACAGCAAAGTAGCGGGTGACAATGCAGGAACCTATGCCAAGTTTTCATCGCCGACGATTGCCAACGGGCATGTTTACCTGCCTACATTTTCAAACCAGGTAGTGGTTTATGGGTTGAAATAGGATTTTCGGTTTTTAAGATTGAGCCTGATCACCTCGGAGAGTGGGCAGCGGATACAACAGATAGCGGGAGGGTACGATGGAATGATCTACAAAAAATGTGGCTGTCGGTTATTTGCGTTCATTTTTTTTGTATTATCGTATAGATGAAACTGAGAGATAAATACAAAGCATTAAGGGATCCTGAATTTGTTAAACAAATGATGGTTACCTCGGCGTATGGATCTATGCAGTTAGAAGATCAAACTGTGTCGCGTAAAAAGATCGAGTTTCTGTACGAAAAAGTAAAACAGGAAAAAGAAGAATTAGCCGAAAGGCACTAGCGTTCAACGGCCTTTTTTATTTCTTTCTTTGATCACAAAATAACACTCGTCGCAAACAACCTTTATTTGCGCAACCGCCATCGAAACATCATTCCACCCGCCCTCTTTTAATCTTGCTTTTTCGCATTCATCGCACCATGCCTGGTAGTCATCGTCGTCATCTACCTCTGGTTCCGAGTCAAACGCTTCATGATAACCGGCATTATTATCGTTGAGCAGGTGCTGGCATACAAACGCAACCCGGCCAGATTCATGCAGGTCACACTTAATGTATTTTTCCTGAATCGAGTCATATTCATCCTGTGTCAATTCATTTGTGAAGATGAAATAAATAAACAATACATCGTCCAAAGGCGCGCAGTAAGCGCCGATAGCGCTCAGTTGCTTTGCAGCTATTGCCGTCATCGCCCATCCGGTGTATTCATCACCATCAAACAATCCTTTTGTTAGCTGCTCAAAACCTTTTGCCTCTCCAAGGGCCTTTACTTTCCGCAGCGCGCGACTCACACGCACTGGCGTAGAACTATTGTCCCATCCCCAGTTCCAGGTATTTGCTTTGGTTGAAAACGAACCCACATCAACGTATTTAAAATAAAGGTTTCTCCCGTCGTCTGATTTAAAATTAAACGCGCCCAGGGTATGATCGTAATACCAATGCTCGTAACTTTCAATCTCATATAATTTCATGAATTCATCCTGCAGCACTGAAAGGTCGTCAACGCAACTGTCGGTATAATCTTCAAAATTCTGACTCAGCGAACTCATATAGGTAAAGATATCACTTAAAACCATAGGTGCAAACCACATCTATAAGTGATCGAGGACACAGAAACCGGACAGCGACGAGCGGCTGCACAACACGGACATCGCGGGTTGACAGGGTTAGCCGCCATTTTACCTTGATCGATCCCTTAACTCAATCCACCTAAGTATATGCCTTACTTAACCTGGTCTTTTATAATTTTAATAATTCGATCCGTCCCTTCGTTAAGTCCGCCATAGTAATCGCCTGTTTTAAAATGGGGTGCAAAATTTTGCTGAATAATGTCGCTGGTGACACTATCAGCAATAACCGCTTGTAGGCCGGTACCTGTTAGTATTGCAACCTTCCGGTCGTTAAGGGCCACTAAAATCAAGACGCCGTTGTTCTTATCTTTTTGGCCGATACCCCAACTTTTTGCCAGCCTGCGCCCATAGTGCATAATGTTAAATTTTCCGACAGTTTGCATGATAACGACGGCGATTTGCACCGTCGTTGCCTCGTTAACGGCATCCAATTTATTTTCCAACAGCAATTTATCTTTTGCCGAAAGGGTATTGGTGTAATCGGTAACCAGCGCGTTTGAAGGCGGCGGTAGATTTTTTTGTATGTCTTCATTCTCACCGGGATACCAACTATTTGAAGCAGTAGCTGAATCAGCGTGCGAAGTTTGTGCGCTTAAAAAGAATGGGAAAATAACAAAGACTATGAGGACTATTTTTTTCATTTGCTAACGTTTAGAGTTAAAGGCTTGTTATCGGTTCGCCTATAAACGTACCGCTAAGTTACACACTGCAAATGATAGGTGAGACGATAAAAATCACGCCTTCCAATGTTTTCAAACCGTTAGTTAATCCAGGTAGCTTTCCGTCGGGATAATAAAGCGTCATCCAGCTATCGAATGGCCTTTAACATCCGCTTTTGGTTTCCTCTTTTTACTAATCCTGTCATTCCGGGTTGTATTTTCGGCGCCTGTTCCAGGTTTCCTGTTTCTTAAAAAAAACCAGGACAATGCTCCGGCTGCTGCCGCTATGATGCGGGCGCATGCTATCCACAAGCCCGTGTTATTTTGTTTTTTGAATAGGAGATTCATAACATTCTGCATTGGATAGTTTTGGTTCTGATTTTTCTCAATTCATACCCTTTGTTTCATCAAAGTCATATCTTCCCGGCAACACCACCCTTTGTTTTACTAAGTGGTATTTTTGCCCATGCGTTCAACTATTTTAAATAATACCGCCTATTCTATCCTCGACCTGGCCACCATAGCTGAAGGCCGAAGCATTGCAGATACCTTCCATAACAGCCTGGCAAATGCCCGGCATGCGGAAGCTTTGGGTTACACCCGCTATTGGTTTGCAGAGCACCATAATATGGTCAGTGTGGCCAGTTCGGCGCCCCAAATACTCATTGGCTATATTGCAGGTAATACCAACTCGATTCGGGTTGGCTCAGGCGGCGTCATGCTGCCGAACCATTCGCCGCTGGTGGTGGCCGAGCAATTCGGGACGCTGGCTACCTTGTATCCCGGCCGTATCGATCTTGGCCTTGGTCGCGCGCCCGGCACCGACCAGGTAACCGCACGAGCTATACGTGGCGAGAACATGAATGCCGCTTTTTATTTCCCAAGGGATGTAGAAGCCTTGCAAAAATATTTTTGTCCGACAGGCGATGATGCCTCAGTACGGGCCATTCCGGGCGAGGGTTTGGATATCCCGATTTGGATACTCGGCTCCAGTACCGACAGTGCGCGACTTGCCGCCGCCAAAGGCTTACCATATGCTTTTGCGAGTCATTTTGCGCCGGCCCATTTCCTGGAGGCCATTGAATTGTACCACGAAAACTTCAAACCATCAGTGCACTTGCAGGAGCCATATGTAATGGCCTGTGTTAACGTAATTGCTGCAGAGACGGACGATGAGGCGGAAATGCTGTCAACCTCGCTTAAACAGCTTTTTATGGGCATTGTAACCGGCAAACGGCGGCCTATGCAGCCCCCCGTAAAAAGTATGAACGGGATTTGGAATGTTTTTGAAGAAGAAGCCGTGATGCAGATGCTGGCCTATTCCTTCATTGGCGGCAGGGACAAACTCAAACGGATGGTATCTGATTTTGTAGAGCAAACAGGGGTTGACGAAGTGATGGCAAGCGCTCATATATATGATCATGATGCAAGGTTAACCTCATACCGGTTGCTCGCGGAGTGTTTCAGCTAAAATCAAATCAAAAAAAAGGCTGCCTCAAAAGTCAAATCGTTCAAAACGATGCAAAATAATATTTGACATATAAACATCTCCGTGGCTCTCTGCGCCTTCTCCGTGTTCTCCGTGGTAAAAATTTAACCACAGAGTTACACAGGGAAAAGCACGGAGAACACGGAGACCAACTTATTGACTTTTAAGACAGCTCTTCAAATCACGAATAGAAAAAAGGAGGGACCTAAAAATTATACTTGCTCACCCACAATTTTTTGTAATCCTCATCGTGGCCCACGTAGGTGATGCTGTTTTCTTTTTCATCAAATATGCCCGTAAAATTCTTTCGCAGGTAGTATTTTTTGTCCCCAAGGACCGCAAAATCGCTTACGCTGGTGCTTGACAAGTCGATTTTTGCAATTCTGGGATAATAATGCGGATAGTAAGTGAGGTTGCCGTTCATGGCATCCATAAAACCTGCATATCCCTTTTGCCCTTTGGCTTCAAGCAGTTCCCAGTAAAGCGTTTTCTTATCCGAACCGAGATAGAAGTTTTGCTCTATGCTGAATATTTCACTTTTTTTATCGTCATTTATCCGCTCCACGCCATACTGTGCCTTTAGCTGCCCGTTTTTATCGAAATGCATGCAAACAATGTCCTGGTAAGTTTTGACAGACGTAACGGTGGGTGTGTTGCCCAAAGCACCGTAACCGCTCCCCAACATGGCACGGCTGGTGATTTGCCCGGCAATTAAAAATTCTTCATCTGCAGTTACAAAAAATTTATTGATGCTGAATTTAGTCCCTTTGTAGGCTGATGCGCCTTTCCCGGATGCCTTAAACTTCGATTTAAAATCAGCGATAGGCGATGTAGAGGCAAATATGAGCTTATCATCTTTGAACTTCAGCAAATGAAAACTTTCCATTTTTTGGTTCGATTTGGTTTGCCAGCGCATGTCCTGGTCATTCAGCTGTTCCTTAAAGCAGGGGTTAAGGATGGAGGCGTAATCTTCGAAAACTTCGCTATAAGCATCCTTTGATTTTGTTGAGGTAGCGCAAAAATAAACCGCCCCATTTAGTTCCCGCGCATCCATGATCAGCAGGTTGTTTGACGGGCTGGTAAACGGAACTTTGCTTTTTAACTCGCCTTTTATGGAGTAACGGAGGTAGGTATACTGCGATGGGTCGCCCTCACCTTTTTTTGGCGCGAATATCATGATCACATCATCGTTTGCAAGCTGGTCGCAATAAACCAGCGATTGATTGCCTGCTACGTCGATGGTTTTTTCGGTAATATCGAGATTCGGAGACAGCTGCAGTATAAAAAAGGGATTTGCCTGTTTTTTCTCCGTCTTATCATTAGCGGCGATGATAAAAGTGTCGCCCGCATCATCCGAAGAAAGATACGATGCAAAACCCTTATAGGCTTTCCCGGCGTCATTTTTTGCTTTGATCTCTTCGTCCGAAATAACTTTTGTGGTTACATATTGCTGTTTGTCGTGATCCCAGCTTTTCTGCAGCACTCTTTTGTGCAGGTTAAGCTTCATGCTTAATATATTAAACGACGTGCAGCCACCAACCGTAGCGTAAACAAACGTTTTTACTTTGTCTTCCTTGTCCTCTTTTGCAATATTGGCGTCGTTGCTGCTGATAAATTGCATCTGCTTGTTAAAGGCATAGGTTTCAAAGGAGACATCCTGCTTATTGTCGCCCGCAATTTTGTAGGTAACATTAAGATCGCCGTTGTCGGTCTTGTTGATGCCATAAATGTACCCGTTGACAGCTTTTTTGGACAATGGCTGAACAGATTCCTGGCTTTGCTGCGCCCTAACTGCACTGCATGCAACTAGGCATAATGCGGCACAAAATAAATAATGCTTCATGTGATTTAATGGATTTAATTTATCGTGAAAGGGGTACACTGTAAAGGTGAACTAATGCAGCCGCACTAATAATGTGATTTTAGTGGTATAAAAAATGCGCGCCGTTGAGTTGTGGGGCCTTATTGGAATTTATTTTACCGTTAAGCTCATCAATCACAATACAATGGGTTTTCAAGTATTATCCGCCCCGACAAAAGACCTTGCCGCGGCGATGCAGGGTGTATGGTGGCTGCTATCGCGCGAAGATTATACCAAAGACGGGCAGCGCCGCATCGACACGGTTATGGGCGCTGATCCAACGGGAATCCTGGCCTATGCTAAGGATCATTTTTCGGCCCAGTTTATGAAGCGCGAGGGGCGGGAGGTGACGGCAAGTCAACCCGTACATTCCGGCCAGAACAATACGGTCGCGTCCGGTGGGTATGATGCCTATTTCGGCACTTACCAGGTGGATGGGCAAACCGGTAAAGTGGCCCATACGCTAATCGGTTCAATAACGCCTGCCAATATCGGGATCATGGTTTGGCGGGATATAAGGGTTGATGGCGACCAGCTTACCATTCAACTGGAAACAACAACCGCGGAAGGTGAGCGAATTACGCGCACATTAACCTGGAAGAGGATAAGTTAAACGCCCGCTATATTGCGAGGTCTTTTTTGTGCCGGGATGACTTGAGTTTTGAGGAAGTTTATTGTTTTAACGCCGTCCAATTTTTAACGGTTTAACCGCGGACGCTTGTTTTTTACCGGGGTAAAGCCGCCTTTTTTTGCTCCTCCAAATTTAGGCGCCGGGGCGGGTTTCTCGCCTGCTAATCTTACTTCCAATTTATTGTCGCCAATTTCAAAACCATCGAGGACTGCAATCGCTTCGTTGGCGCCTTCGTCCGTTTTCATGTGCACAAAAGCTGCGCCCTTACTTCTGCCGGTAATTTTATCGCATAGTATAGTAAGCAGGTCGATATCCCCGGTAGGTGCGAAAAGCTGGGCAAGTCCCATTTCATCCATTTTTTTGGGTAGGCCGGTGACGAAGAGTTTTGTCATAAGTATGCGTTGTGCGCAACAAACATAGCAATTTGCTTTAAATATTCCACAGTGGTTTACACTTCGTTGTAAGGGTGCCTTTTTAAGCAAAAATGTAAAAGTTTGCAGGCTTACCTGGGCGACCACTTTTAAAATTTATTGTGGCTTTTCTATAGCCGACGGGTTTTAAACCCGTCGCTATTCGATCATAGGGTCAGGTCGCTGATGCTTTTTACACCAATTTGCTCGTTTTTTAGCGCCGCTTTTAGAAATAAAAGGGTCTCTTTTCATAGCGATGGGTTTCAAACCCATCGCTATCCGGTAATTACATTCACTGTTTTTTTTAAATGGATTGCCCTGGCAAGCTGATCCCGCACTGCCAATTTTAGGTAAAAATGCTTAGCTTCGGCCTTTTTTAAAAGATAACCATGCTCACCATTGAGAAGATAGGCGGCACGTCCATGAGTGCGCTGAATGAAGTTTTAGAAAATATCATACTGTACAACCGCAGCGGAGTGCAATTGTATAACCGCGTTTTCGTTGTTTCCGCTTTTTCGGGCGTTACTAACCTCCTCCTCGAAAACAAAAAAAACAAAGCACCAGGTGTTTATCACCAACTGGCTAATAATGAAGACTATCACGAGGCGGTTAAGCAATTGACCGTCCACCTCAAAACCCTTAACCAACATTATGCCCCGCTGGGCCTGGATACGGAAGACGCGGATCGTTTTATCGATGTGCACATTGCCAAAGCGCTCACCTACCTGGAAAGCGCCACAACGATGCTTGCCTCGGGCTACCTCAATGAAGGCGTCCTGCTGGCTGCGCGGGAGATCCTGGCTTCTATAGGCGAAAGCCATTCTGCGTATGTGCTCGCCGGCATTCTGAACAAGCGAAATATCGCCACGGAACTGATCGACCTGGCGGGTTTTGATGACCGCCGTGCACTGACCATCGACGAACGCATCCGCGACGCTTTTAGCGGCATCGACCTGAGTCAGTGCATTTGCATTGTTACCGGCTATGCCAAAGGCACGGAAGGCATTATGCGCGAGTTCGACCGCGGCTATTCCGAGGTGACTTTCAGCAAGATCGCCCAACTGCTGAAACCAGAGGAGGCCATCATTCACAAGGAATACCACCTTTCAACCGCTGATCCCGCGATAGCTGGTATCGAAAACGTGGAGCCGGTCGGTAATACCAATTATGATATTGCCGACCAACTGGCCGATGTCGGCATGGAAGCTATCCACCCGAAGGCGTCAAAACCGCTGGAAATAAACGGTATCCATCTGCGCATTAAAAACACATTTGACCCCGCTCATCCGGGTACCCTTATCACCAAAGATTATATTTCCAGGATCAAGAGGGTAGAGGTGATCACCGGTACCGACCAACAGATATTGATCGATGTTTACGACCCGCTGATGACCGGCAACGTGGGCAGCGACCTGCAGATCATGCAGATATTCTACAAGCATCACATCAGTTACACTTTCAAAACCACCAGTGCCAACAGTATCAGCACCGTAATTTGGGAAAGCGACTTTACGCCCGAACTTATTAACGATCTGCAGCAAAAGTTTGAAAAAGTAAGTCACGAGCCGGTTGCGATGGTTTGCTTGTTAGGCAGCAATATGGATCAACCCGGTTTGCTGGCGAAAGCAGCCACGGCACTGGCAAAGGCGGAGATCAATATCATCAGTTCCGGTTTTGCGAGGGGTAAAGTCAATATACAGTTTATCGTTGCACGCGAACAATTCAAAACAGCCATCATCGCGTTGAACAAAGCAATGGGGTAAGCCGGCTATTTTTCCACCGTAAACGTATTGATCATTTGGATGGTGCCATCCGCGTTGTGATGAAGTTCTGTTACTTTCACATTCCTCAGATGGGTTTTGCCGGACAGTTCTGTGTCATGGTAAAAAATATACCATTTCCCTTTGAATTTTATGATAGAGTGATGAGTTGTCCAGCCTTGCACCGGCTGCATAAAGTGCCCAGCGTAAGTAAACGGCCCCAGCGGGCTTTTCCCGATGGCATAGGCCAGGAAATGCGTATCACCTGTGGAATAAGTAAAATAGTACTTGCCATTGTATTTATGCATCCACGAGCCTTCAAAAAACCGGCGGTCGTGATCTTTTCCTAATAGGGGATGGCCTGCACTATCCACGATCAGCGCATCATGGACATTTCCGTCAAATTCCGTCATATTTTTTTTAAGCTTAACCACGCGGCAATTGATCGAAGGCCCGTTATCCTGGTGCAGATCGGTTTTTGAGCCGTTTGCATCGTATTTACCATCTTTCCAGCGCTGCAGCTGGCCCCCCCAAATGCCGCCAAAATACATATAGGCGCTGCCGTCGTCGTCCACAAAAACTGCAGGGTCAATGCTGTAGCTGCCTGCCATCGCTTGTGGCTGCGCTTTAAACGGGCCGGCAGGCGTTTTTGCCGTAGCCACGCCGATTTGAAACACATCCTGTTTATTTTTAACAGGGAAATACAGGAAATAGGTGCCGTTTTTAAAAGCCGCATCTGGGGCCCAAAGCTGGCGGCCCGCCCAGGGTATATCTTTAATATCTATAGCAACGCCATGATCGGTAACCGGGCCGTTAATGTTATCCATTGATAAAATATGGTAATCGCGCATGGCAAAATGATCGCCGAGATCGTTTTCAGGGATGCCCGCGTCAATATCGTGCGATGGATAAACGTATATCTTACCATTGAATACGTGTGCCGACGGGTCGGCGGTGTAGATGGTGCTGATGAGCGGTTTGGAAAGATATTTTATTTTCTGCGTCTTTTGTTGTGCGGCTGCGGGCATGAATGAAAGCCCGCTCGCTGAGGCAAGGAATAATAAGTGCAATTTGAATTTAAACATGGCTTATAATTTTCGGTGTAAGCAAAAATAAAAAAATTACGCAATCGATTGCATAAATTTTTTTATTAGCTTCGTTTGCATTTTTTAAGGGGCCGGTAGGTTATTATCCCTTCGTTATCCTGAATTGAGAAACTCAATATAAACCATGAAAAGAGTAGCTTACTTACTTGTTTTCGCCGCTCTGCGTGTTGCCGGCCAAACATCACCAACCAATTACCCGGCACCGGTGACATTTACCGCAGAGCAGGATCATCAAAACATGATGGGCCAGTTGGGTATTAAAGCGCTTCGGCCGGGCCCAAGCGGCAATGATAAGGATCCAAATCATGCAAATTATGATGAATCAAAGGCCAATCCATGCCCGGACCTACCAGAGATACTCACCTTAAAAAATGGAAAAAAAGTAACCACGGCGGATGAATGGTGGAAATTGCGCCGGCCGGAAATTGTGGAAGATATGGAGCGCGAGGTATACGGCAGGCTGCCCAAAGATATGCCCAAAGTAACCTGGGAAACCAAATATATTGATCACGAATACATCGGCTTTACGCCGGTGATCGCAAAAAAAGTGATCGGTCACGTAGATAATTCGGCGTGCCCTTCAATTAATGTGGACATTGAGATGACGGTTGTTTTGCCTGCAAACGCAAAAGGGCCGGTGCCATTACTGATGATGTTTGGACCGGCGCGTGTGCCGTCGCCAAGTCAGCCAAACCCGGCCCAGGTAGAAGAATTAAACAATGCGCTGAAGAAATTACTGGTACAACAGGATCCCGCCTTGCAAAAAGTATTTGACGAGCACCCTGCTTATGAACTGCTGACGGCAACTTATGGCTTTGGATTTGGTCCGCCGCGGCAGCCAACCCCAGGTCCGGTTGACCAGCCCGGTGTCCAGGGTGTGAATAATGATCCGCCTTCCACCGACCAACTGATCGCAAAAGGCTGGGGTTATGCTTATATCAATCCCTCCAGTATCCAGGCGGACAATGGCGAAGGCCTGACACGCGGCATCATCGGGCTGGTTAACAAAGGCCAGCCGCGAAAACCCGACGATTGGGGCGCCCTGCGTGCATGGGCCTGGGGCGCAGCACGAGGGCTGGATTACCTGGAAGCAAACGAGCCGAAGGTAGATGTTAAACATGTGGGGATAGAAGGTGTTTCAAGATATGGTAAAGCCGCGCTGGTAACGCTTGCGTTCGATTCCCGTTTTGCGATGGGCCTTATCGGCTCGTCGGGAAAAGCGGGCGCTACCCTAAATCGAAGAAACTGGGGCGAGGCTGTTGAAAGTTTAACCGGCGGTGAGTATTACTGGATGGCCGGAAATTTTATAAAATACGGTTCAGCTGAAGCTAAATTTGGCGCCAAAACGGCCTGTGATCTGCCCGTTGATTCGCATGAGCTGATCGCTTTGTGTGCGCCGCGGCTGGTTTTTATCAGCTATGGCATACCCGAAAAGGGCGATGCCAAATGGCTGGATCACGAAGGCAGCTTTATGGCTACGGTAGCTGCAGGCGCGGTGTTTAAATTGCTGGGGGTAAAAGACCTGGGCGTTTCTAACGATTACCGCACCGAAAAAATGCCGCCTGTTAATACCCCGCTGCTGGATGGCCAACTGGCCTGGCGCCAGCACGACCAGGGCCACCAGGACCAGGCAAATATGAAATGGTTCCTGCAATGGGCCGATAAAAACATGGGGCGATAGGTAAAATGCAAACAGGTTTATATTATTCAATTTATTATCCGGCCTGATATGAGATTTAAACTTGGTTTCTTAATTATAGGCCTATTGACCGCCAGTTTATTCGCTCTGCAAACAGCAATCGCGCAAGTTCGCTTGCCACAACTGATCAGTGACGGTATGGTACTGCAAAGGGAGGTCAAAACGCGTGTCTGGGGCTGCGCTTCGCCGGGCGAAAAGGTTTCTATTAAGTTTGATGGACACACTTACAAGGCCATAACAGACGCAAACGGCGGCTGGTCGGTTTCACTGGCTGCGCTAAAGGCCGGCGGCCCTTATACCATGGAGATCGGCGCCAGCAATCACATTACCATTCATGATATTTTGATTGGTGATGTGTGGTTTTGTTCAGGGCAGTCGAACATGGTACTGCCGATGGAGCGCGTTAAAGAAAAATATCCCGTTGAGATTGCCAAAGCAGATTACCCCCAAATACGGAACTTTTTTATCCCTACCGTATTCGATATCGGCAAAGTCCATAACGATCTTCCGCCCGGCAAATGGCAGGCGGCTAACCCTAAAAACGTGCTTGCCTTTGGCGCCGCCACCTGGTTTTTTGCTAAGCAATTGTATGATAGATACCATGTGCCTATCGGCATCATCAATTCCAGCGTGGGCGGTACACCGATACAGGCCTGGATCAGCGAAGAAGGGATTAAAAATATATCCCAATATGCCGACCGGCTGACGGTGTTAAAAGACACTGCTTTTTTGAACAATATTTTAAGAAAGGATGCCGAAAGGAAAAAAGAAGACAGCAGGCCATCTAAACTAACGGATAAAGGCTTAACCGGCGCTAAAAAATGGTATGATACCACTTATATTCCCCATCGCTGGCATAATTTCTGGCTCCCCGGCTACTGGGCCGACCAGGGCATTCGCGGCCTTAACGGCGTGGTATGGTTTCGTAAGGAGATCGATCTGCCAGCCTCAATGGCCGGTAAACCCGCCAAGCTTTTTGTCGGCAGGATAGTGGACGCTGACGAAACTTATGTAAACGGTGCCCTTGTCGGTAATGTTACTTACCAGTACCCGCCAAGGCGGTATACCGTGCCCGCCGGCCTGCTGAAACCGGGTAAAAATATTATTGTCGTTAGGGTGACCAACGATGCCGGCAAAGGCGGCTTTGTGCCGGATAAACCGTATTACCTGACCACAGGCGAAGAAAAAATCGACCTACGCGGCGACTGGCAATACCAGGTAGGAGAGGTGTTTCCACACAAAACCAGCACGGATAACTATAACTTCTTCTCGGCACAAAACGAACCGACCGGTCTTTACAATACGATGGTTGCGCCGGCGGTCAATTATGCCATAAAAGGCATGTTATGGTACCAGGGCGAAGCCAATACGAGTAAACCAACCGAATATGAACAACTGTTGCCCGCCCTGATTGCTGATTGGCGCAATAAATGGAAGGAAGGCGATATCCCCTTTATTTATGCGCAACTTCCCGGTTTTATGGAGGTGGATTACTCGCCGGAGGAAAGCAAATGGGCGCAATTGCGTGAGGCGCAGCGGAAGACCCTGGCGGTGCCCAATACGGCGATGGCAGTAACCATTGATGCCGGCGAGTGGAATGACATTCATCCCCTGGATAAAAAAGACGTTGGCGACCGCATGGCCCTTGCGGCCGAAAAAATTGCTTATGGAGATGCGGCCGTGGTGTCATCGGGTCCCATTTACCAATCTGCAAACATTGAAGGCAATAAAATTGAGCTTACTTTTACCAATATGGGCAGCGGATTAATTGCCAAAGACGGGGGCGACCTAAGTCAATTTGCAATCGCTGACGAGACCGGGAAATATGTTTGGGCGAATGCAGTCATTAAGGATAACAAAGTGATTGTTTGGAGCGATGATATTGCGCATCCCATATACGTACGTTACGGCTGGGCTGATAACCCTGAAGGCGCTAACCTTTACAATAAAGAAGGTTTGCCCGCTTCGCCGTTTACAACGGATACACGCTAATAAATTTAACCCATCATGATCAATATCAAAAGCTGTTTGCTATTTATCCCGATGCTATTGGCCGGCGGACACTCCCGGCTGCAAACCACGCCCTTATGGCACAACAAACAATGCGCGGTGGTACTCACATATGATGACGCGATAGATATCGACCTCGATAACGTCGTCCCGGCCCTCGATTCGATGAATTTTAAAGGTACGTTTTATATTATTGGTTCCTCGCCGGTTGTAAACAAGCGGATGAACGAATGGCGCAAGACGGCAAAAGAGGGGCACGAGTTGGGCAACCACTCCTTATTTCATCCCTGCGACGGCAGCTTACCCGGCCGCAGCTTCGTCGGACCTGATAATGACCTAAGCAAATACACCGTTGGACGCGCGGTGAGCGAGATCAGGGCAACCAACACCCTGCTTAAAGCTATCGATGGCAAGGAAACACGAACCTTCGCCTACCCCTGCGGCGACCGCCAGATCGGCAATGTGTTTTTTTATGAGCAACTGCGGAATGATTTCGCCGGCGCGCGAGGGGTAGGCTCGGGATTACAAACGATCGACCAGATCGACCTGGATAACATCGATTGCTACGCCATCAACGGCCAAACCGCCGACTACATGATCGACCTGGTAAAAAAGGCGATGCAAACGCATACGCTGCTGGTTTTCCTTTTCCACGGTGTTGGCGGGGGGCATTCGCTTAACGTCGGTTTAAGGGAGCATAGCCAGCTGCTGCATTTTATTAAGCAAAATGAAAAGAATATTTGGGTAGCGCCGATGGTGGAGGTGGCGGAGAGTGTGAGGGAATTTAGGGCAAAAAAGAGTGACTAACTATGTAAATCTAGCATTAAATGTTAAATTTGCATAGATGATTGTTCGAAGACTTGAAAATAAGATAGCAAGCGCCCTAAAACGCAGTCCTTCTGTAGCGCTGATCGGTCCCCGGCAGGTGGGTAAAACGACCATTGCACTTAACATCGCCGAAACTGGTCCTGCCATCTATCTCGACCTGGAGAACAGGACTGACATAGAGAAGGTGCGGGATATTACTGCTTTTCACGCTGCAAACAGGGAGAAACTGATCATACTGGATGAAGTTCAGCGAATGCCGGAGATGTTTGCTTCCTTACGCGGCATTATCGATAAAGAACGGCGGGCAGGTAATAAAACAGGCCAGTTTTTGTTCCTGGGCTCGGCGTCCATCGATCTGTTACAGCAGTCCAGCGAATCACTCGCCGGGCGTATTGCCTATATCGAGCTTCACGGCGTTGATGTGCTGGAATATGCTGGCGCCGACCAGGAAATGATCAATACCCTGTGGCTTCGGGGAGGCTTTCCCGAAAGCTTGCTGGCCGCTTCCGATAAGGACAGCTTGTATTGGCGCTGGGATTTTATCAAAACATACCTGGAACGCGATATTCCGCAATTAGGCCCGCGCATCCCGGCCCTCACCCTCGAGCGCTTTTGGACAATGCTTTCGCATAACCAGGGCGGGATTTTTAACGCTTCAACATTAGCCAAGAGTCTTGAGATTTCCGGCGCTACCGTGGGCCGCTATCTCGACCTGATGGCTGATTTGTTGCTGATAAGACGTTTACAGCCCTGGACGTTTAATGTGGGCAAAAGGCTGGTACGGGCGCCAAAAGTGTACGTAAGGGACAGCGGCATTACGCACGCTTTGCTGAATATTTCCGGCTACAATGACTTGCTCGGCCATCCTGTTGCTGGTGGCAGTTGGGAAGGTTTTGTTGTTGAAAACCTTCTTTCCGTTGCGCCGGAAAGGGCTTTGCCTTATTACTACCGTACGTCGGGTGGCGCGGAAATTGACTTTATCCTGGAATTTTCGGGTAACGAAAAATGGGCTATCGAAATAAAGCGTAGTTCGGTGCCGACTTTATCCAAAGGGTTCTATATTGCATGCGACGATATTAAAGCCGACAGACGTTACGTGGTTTATTCGGGTAAAGATAAATTCCCGATGGGGAATGGGGCGATTGCCATTCCATTGCCGATGCTTATGCAGGAACTTTTAGACTACGGCGCGTAAGTGTACACTCAAACAAAAGTTAGATATCTAAAACCCTATCGAATTCCCCCCATCAACCGGAAGCACCACCCCCGTCAGATATTTAGCCGCATCCGAAGCCAGGTAATAAATCGCCTCAGCAATATCCTCCGGCAGGCCCAATTTGCCCATTGGCGTCCGCGACAGTGCTTTTTGCTTGCGTTGCGGATCATCATCCAACGCCTTTGCGGACATATTGGTTTCGATGAAACCAGGCGCAACGCAGTTAACCCTTATGCCTTCGGGCGATAGTTCAACAGCCATGGCTTTTGTCATGCCTTCAATGCCGGTTTTCGAGGCAGTATAGGCAATTACGTATGGTATGCCGTATTGGGCCGCCATCGAGCTGATGTTGATAATACAGCCGCTGTTATGCGGCAGCATCGCTTTGGCAACTTCGCGGCTTAATACAAATACCGAGGTGAGGTTGGTTAATATTACCTGCTGAAACTCCTCATCGGTCACGTCAGTAAAAGATTTTTTTTGGTTGATCCCGGCGTTATTGACCAATATATCTACCTGCCCGTGTTCGCCGATGATTTCATCTACCAATGCCGGTATGCCTTTCAAATCGTTCAGATCAAATACTTTGTAATTGCAAAGAGCGCCGAGGTTTTTACAGGCCGCTGCCAGGTTCTCTTCGTTTCGGCCTATGATGATGGTGTTGATACTGTTTTCGACAAATTTCTTTGCTGTTGCCAGCCCAAGTCCGGATGCCCCGCCGGTTATAATTGCTGTTCTGATTTTTCCGTCCATGATTGAATAATGGGTACTGGATGCCCGGTACTTTAGGTACCTGTGTTTAATGCTGTAAAATTAAAATTTGAATTTATTTTGGCAATCGATTGCAAAGATTTTACATTTAAATAATTGTTGTAGACATTAAAACAAACCTGTTCCTAAATATACCGTTATTGTAAACACTGCTTGTTAACCGGAGATCGCAAAATGAAGAATATTTTTCGCTTGCTTATTGCAACCTTAACTTTTGTGTGCCAGGCGACAGTTATTACGCACGCACAAGCCCCCGGCCAAAAAAGCATTGTAGTGTTTAACAAGGCCAGGGGCTATTTGCCTCTTGCGGAAAATGGAAAGGTTGCACCATTGTGTTTTGATCAGAAGGAATATCCTGGAGTGATCCAGGCAGTAAAAAACCTGCAAACGGATATTACTTCTGTCACCAAAAGTCTGCCTCAACTAGTAAGCGGTAAAATTTCAAACTCGAACCAGATCGTTCTGATCGGCACCATCGGTAAAAACACCGAAATAGATAAACTCATCCAACAAAAAAGACTTAATGTAAGCAGCATTAAAGATAAGTGGGAGGCACACCTGACAACGGTGATTAAAAACCCAAAGCCCGGCGTTGCGCAAGCACTCGTAATTGTTGGCAGTGATAAAAGGGGCACTATTTACGGTATATATGATCTTTCGGCGCAGATTGGTGTGTCGCCCTGGTATTGGTGGGCCGATGTTCCGGTTACAGAACACAGGAATCTGTATGTAATACCGGGTATATACACCGATGGTGAACCTGCGGTAAAATACCGCGGAATTTTTATCAATGATGAAGCGCCGGCTTTCGCCGGTTGGGCCAAAGAAAAATTTGGCGGAGTAAACCACCTGGTGTATGAAAAAATGTTCGAACTGATCCTGCGCCTTAAAGGGAATTACCTGTGGCCGGCCATGTGGGGGAATGCATTTAATGACGATGACAAATTGGACCCGGTACTGGCGGATGAATATGGTATTGTAATGGGTACCTCGCACCATGAACCGATGGACCGGGCGCAGCAGGAGTGGAAGCGTTATGGAAAAGGCCCCTGGAACTATGAAACCAATGGCGAACTGTTGCGCGATTTTTGGAAGAAGGGTATAGAAAACATGGGCAGCAAGGAAACGATCGTCACCGTTGGTATGCGCGGCGATGGCGATATGCCTATGACCGAAGGCAGTAATATTGCGCTGCTTGAAAAGATCGTTGCCGACCAGCGTAAGATCATTGCTGATGTTACTGGCAAAGACCCTACGCAAACACCGCAAATGTGGGCCTTATATAAGGAAGTGCAGGAATATTACGATAAAGGTATGCGGGTGCCCGACGATGTAACGCTGTTGTTGTGCGACGATAACTGGGGAAATATCCGCAAACTACCGAAACTGACCGAACAGCCCCGGAAGGGGGGCTATGGCATTTACTATCATTTTGACTATGTCGGCGGGCCTCGCAATTATAAGTGGTTAAATACCAATCCCATCAGCAAAACCTGGGAACAAATGCACCTGGCCTATAAATACAATGCCAAACAGGTGTGGGTGGTAAATGTAGGCGACCTGAAGCCCATGGAGTTCCCGATCAGTTTCTTTTTGGATTATGCATGGTCGCCGGAAAAATGGCCGGCCAGCCGGCTGGATGAATATACACGCCTATGGGCCGCACAGCAATTTGGCAAACAATATGCTGCTGAAATAGCAGACATTTTAACCCTGTACACCAAATACAATGGCCGCCGCAAACCTGAGTTGCTGGATGAAAACACCTACAGCCTTATTAATTACCGTGAATTTGAAAATGTAGTTAATGACTATAATAAGCTAAAAAATAAAGCACAGGCTTTATCTAAGCGTATTCCGTCTCAATATAAGGATCCTTATTACCAGCTCGTATTACACCCGGTTGAGGCCTGCGCTAACCTGAATGAGCTTTATTATTGTACCGCAAAAAATAAGCTTTACGCAACCCAGGGCCGGGCGGCAGCCAATGTTATGGCCGACAGTGTGAAGGAATTGTTTCAAAAAGATGCAGAAATTTCGCACTACTATAATAAAGTAATGGCAAACGGTAAGTGGGACCACATGATGGACCAAACCCATATCGGTTATACCTACTGGCAGCAGCCCGAGGTTGATAAAATGCCCGCGGTAACAACCGTTGATCTGGCTGCTACACCGCAAATGGGCGTAGCTGTTGAAGGCTCGGACGCATGGTGGCCAAACGAAAGGTCAAAAGCCGTTTTACCGGGGTTCTATCCCGGCCAGGCAGGCCACTATGTGGATGTTTTTAATCGCGGGAAGGGCACATTTAACTTCAGTGTAAATCCCTTGCCATCATATATCACCGTTGAGCCAAAAGGCGGCAGCGTTAGCACCGAACAGCGGTTATGGATCAACATCGATTGGCAAAAAGCGCCGAAAGGCATCAGCACTGTGCCTGTTATTATTACGGGGACCGATGGAAGCAAGGTTACCGTTGAAGGTGTTGTGAATAACATTTTGCCTTTACTTACCATCGGGTTTAATGAAAACAACGCCTATGTAAGTATGGAAGCGGCACATTACACAAAAGCCGTTAATGGCGCTGCGGCGCAATGGATGATCATTCCCGACTATGGCCGCACGCTATCGGGGGTAATGCCAACACCGGTAACCGCTAAAAGCCAGGTCCCGGGTAACGGAGGCCCTTGCCTGGAATACCAGGTAAATTTAATTGATACCGGGTGGATGAATGTGGAGGCCTATGTTTCGCCAACGATTGATATTGCCAATTCAAACGGCCTTCGTTATGCCATTTCGTTCGATGATGAATCAGCGCAGATCATCAACATTAATGCGGATAAATCGGAAGCGGCATGGAACAAGGATGTTGCCAGCAACATTAAAATATTGGTCTCCAGACACCATTTAAACAAACATGGCCGGCATGTTTTAAAATATTGGATGGTTGATCCCGGTGTTGTTCTTCAAAAAATAGTGATCGATGCGGGAGGGGAGAAGCCAAGTTATCTGGGGCCGCCGGAGAGTTCTCGTTATTCAAAAAAATAGCGGAGCCCTGCATTAACTACTTCCTTAATATCTTATCCATTGCCTTTCCTTTCGCCAATTCATCCACCAGCTTATCCAAATAACGGATCTTTTGCATTAGTTTGTCCTCAATTTCTTCTACGCGATAACCGCAGATCACACCTGTAATTTTTGAAACATTTGGATTTAATTGCGGCGCGTTGGCAAAAAAGGTTTCAAAATCAGTTCTGTCGTCGATATGTTTCTGCAATGTTTGCTGATCATATCCCGTTAGCCAAAATATGATGTCATCTAATTCAGCTTTTGTACGGCCTTTTTTTTCCGCTTTATGGATATAATGCGGATAAACACTTGCGAAAGACATTCTATATACCCTTGAATTATCCATCTGACTGGTATTGATTATCAAAGTTACTTTTTTACAGCACATAGTTTGCTCATTACCCATTCGTGCTCAACATTTGGTATGGGTCTTGGCGGATCAAAGAAAAAATAAGCCGCCGCTAAATGTATTAGAAGCGGTTCCTTTAAGTTTTCCGACCCCGCTGAAGCTCGAACTCAGGACCCGCAGATTTGGAGTTTGTTGCTCTAACAAGTGCGCCCCATTTTTTCTGTTATCGAAATTACAGGCAAGTCATCAATTTGCTAATTCGCAGTCATCATATTTTATCTTTGTTTTCCTTCCGTATTTTTCCAACAAACTTACCATTTCCGGCAGTTTCATCGGTTTGCTCATGAAATCATCCATGCCTGCGTTTAAACAGGCCTCTTTGTCCTCGGCCATAGCATTTGCTGTCATTGCTATTATAAAAGGCTGGACAGTGAGTTCTTTGCGAATGAATTGGGTGGCCTCTAAACCGTCCATTTCCGGCATTTGAATATCCATAAAGATCAAGTCATATTCGTTTTGAACAGCCGCATTAAGTGCTTCCATTCCGTTATTCACAATCGAAGGCTGATAACCCATTTTTTGCAGCATATGCGAGGCCACCTTTTGATTGATCATATTATCCTCCGCAATCAAAATATTTAAAGGATATTGAATGGCCATATCTTTGACAAATTCGTTTTTTCCTGAATTAACATTTGAAGAAACGCCTGTGTCTTTTTTCAACTGCGCAATAATATGCTTACAAAGCAGTAGATGTTTTACTGGCTTGTTCAGGATGGCATTAAATATTTTTGCGTCCTCTTTAATTTGCTGGTTATCGCCTGAGCTGAGTAAAATTACAGGTAAACCAGGGTAGTTTTCTTTTATTTGCCTGGTCAGCATCACCCCATTCATTTCGGGCATATTCAAATCGGTTATTACCAGGTCTACCTTCGTTCCAGCTAATATTGCTAATGCATCCTGGCCTGATTTGGCAATAAATGGCAGGTATTTCCATTGCCTTAGTTGTTTCTCCAACATAAATAGGTTGGTCTTGTTGTCATCAACAACCAGGATACACTTATTTTCAAGACCCAAAGCGCTTAAGTCATCATTTGTACTTGATTGAAGTGCCCCTGCCTTGGTTTTTATGGTAAAATTAAATGTTGTGCCAATTCCCGGTTCACTTGTTACGGCAATGCTTCCGCCCATTAAACCAATAAGCTTTTCACTGATCGCCAAACCGAGGCCGGTGCCGCCGTATTTCCTGGTTGTGCTTGAGTCGACCTGTGAGAATGCCTTGAACAACCTGGTTAATTTGTCTTTAGGGATACCTATACCGGTATCGCGCACGGCAAATGATAATTCGCGCTCATCATTCTTTGAGGCCGACAAAGCAACACATATAAAAACCTCGCCTTTGCTGGTGAATTTTAAGGCATTTCCAACCAGATTGATGAGCACCTGCCTTAAACGCGTAGCATCTGCGATGACGCGATCAGGGACATCCGGCTCGATCGCGTAAATTAGGTCGAGGTTCAGTTGGGAGGCTTTTTCAATAAATAGATCCAGCACACTTTCCACACAATCCCTGATACTAAAATCATGATCATCCAGTTCCATATTGCCTGATTCAATCTTCGAGAAATCCAGGATATCGTTAATCACCGTCAAAAGCGCATCGCCTGAGCTTTTAATGATTTCGGTATATTCAGTTTGTTCTGTCGTGAGCGTTGTGTTCGACAATAACGTGGCCATGCCAATAACTCCATTCATCGGAGTTCTTATTTCATGGCTCATCGTAGCTAAAAAAATACTCTTGGCCTTGTTGGCGTTTTCTGCTTGTTCTCGTGCTTTTTCGGCTTGCTCCCTCGATTTTCGCTCTTTAATTGTCAGCTGTGCAAGGCGCTCCGTGCGATCTTTTACCTGTATTTCGAGGTTGAGCTTCTGTTTTTGTATAGCATGGGTGCGATACCTGACCACGCAGTAAACCAACCCAAGAATCGTAAATACGGTAATTATTTCGAACCACCACGTTAACCAAAACGGTGGTATTATTGTTATTTGCAGGGGCGATGTCACCGGCGACCATGAACCCCGGCTATCCCTGTACTTTAACATGACATGGTAGGTGCCAGGTGGAAGATTTGTATAGGAAGCGGAGTGATGACTCCCTATATAGTTCCATTCGGTGTCAAAGCCCTCAAGGAAATAAGCATATTGCTTTCTTTCCGGCGATGCATAATCCAGCGCTGAAAATTCAAACGAAAATACTCTTTGTTTGTAGGATAATGTCAGGCTTTTGATATCGCTGATGTCCGCTTTTAAAGGCGACAAGTCTTCAGGGTCTTTGGCTATTGAAAGCGGTTTGTTAAATACCTGGAACGACGTAATAACCAGGGGGGCAAAGGGCGCCGGCTTTAATATTTGGCCCGGCGAAAACTCATTAAATCCGTCTATTCCTCCAAAGTAAAGATTTCCGTTATGGTCTTTTAGCGCGGAATTCGGTTTGAATTCATCGCCCTGGAGGCCATCTTCTTCGGTGTAATTGGTAAATATTCGCCGGTCTGGGTCAAATTTTGACAAGCCGCCGTTGCTGCTTATCCATAGTTTGCCAAAGTTATCGGCCAGTACCCCATAAATAATATCACTGGGCAATCCGTCTTTCTTTGAAAAAATCGTAAAATGGTTGTTGGCAGAGTCGAACAGATCAAGGCCCGAAAGGGTGGCCAGCCATAGCCTTCCGCTGGTATCTTCAAAAATATCTGTTACGCTGTTGTTACTGATACTGTTGGTTTTTTCATCGTGGGCAAAGTGTCTAAATTTATCGGTTAGCGGGTCAAAAAGGTCCAACCCGCCATCTGAGGTACCTATCCACAACCTGCCCTTTTTATCCTCGAGCATGGTATATATTCTATTGCTGCTAATGCTGCCGGGGTCATCAACATTAAATTTATAATGTTTAAATGTATTTGTTTTCTCATCAAAGCAGTCTAGTCCGTCATTAAACGTGCTTATCCATGTCTTTTGGTTACGGCTGTGAAAAATGTAATAAATGTCGTTCCCGCCAATACTGTTGGAGTTTGCAGCGTCGTGTTTAAAGTTTTTGAAACTATGCGTCCTGAGGTTCATTATGCTTAATCCATCGCCCCATGTCCCTATCCATAGCTTGCCTGCGCTATCCGGCTTTACGGCTACAATATAGTTACCGGCTATCCCTTTTTCACCTTCAGCTGGCTCTTTGTACGATTTGAAGATCTTACTTTTTGGATTAAACATATCGAGCCCGCCACCATCTGTCCCTATCCATATGTTGTTGTTTTTGTCTTCTGCAAAGTCGAGTACATAATTATTCGAAAGGCTTTTTGTATTGCTGCTGTGCTGATAAAGTGTAAAGGTTTCGGCACTTTTTTTATACAAGCTGATGCCCCCGCTGAATGTTCCGAGCCACATGTTAAAGGCTTTATCTTTATAGATGGAGTATACAGAATTGCTGCTAATGCTGTTATGATCAATTTCATCGTGTTTATACGTTGAAAAAATGCCCGATCGTTTATTTAGTAAACACAAACCGGCGTTATCAGTGCCTATCCATAAGTTTCCTGCCTCATCCTCATTTAAGCCGGAAATGCTATTGCCCGATAAACTGTTGGTATTTTTCTTATCGTGTTTAAACTGTTTAAAGGTTTTATTTTGCCTGTCAAAAAAATAAAGCCCATCGCGCTTAGTGCCAATCCAGAATCCGGATTCTTTGTCTTCAAACATACATACTACGATATCACCGGCTGTTTTTTCATCCGCACTGTGGAACTGGAAATTGGAAAATGTTTGTTGTTTTTTGTTATATAGATTTAGTCCCCCGGCGCCGGTACCAACCCAAATATTGTGTTGAGCATCTTTAAATACAGCGTGAATATTATTATCGCTAAGGGTGCTTGCGTCGCCTCTTGAATGTACATGGTGATAAAATATTTGACTGTTTAGGTCAAAGCGATCAAGTCCGCCGTTTTGCGTTGCTAACCATAAATTGTCGTCATCAAGTGCGAGCGCATTTATAATATTGTCCGCCAATGATTTAGGGTTGTGGTTATCGTGCACAAACCTGATAAACCGGCCGGTTTTCCTTTGGTACATACTCAGCCCATTTTGTGTAGCCAGCCAAATGTTGCCGCTCTTATCTTCCACAATATCGTTAACCATGTTATCGCTTATTGAAGTGCTATCTTTCGCATCATAACGGTAGGTGATAAATTGGTAGCCATCATACCGACTTAAGCCATTGAGGGTAGTTATCCATATAAAACCACGGCTGTCCTGCATGGTCTTGGTTACACTTGTCTGCGACAATCCTTCGCTGGCGCCTATGTGTGAAAATTTGCGGCTCCCATTCTGTCCATAGCCGCCAAATGGCATCAGCCATCCCATCACGCAAAATACCGTTAAAACGAAACTTAATTTTTTAGATGCTCCACACATAGCTCAGATTCTTTATCAAATCCTTCAGATTTATTTTTCTAAAACCTTTTTTACTAATATGATGCCGGAGTAATATACAATTGACTGCCAAGTGTTTATAAAATATATACTTCTTGCATCTTCCCATCGATGGATATTTGTCTGTATTTTGGAAATCAACGAAAGTACAGCCTCCGGTTCTTTGCCCCGGCAGGTACCGGAGGCTTTGTCCTGGTTTCGACGGGCTGGGAATTCATTGTAATCTCGGTTTACAAAAGGAAAGCCATTTAATAAGAAAAGCCCTCCAGCAATGCTGAAAGGCTTTTAGTGACCCCGCTGAGGCTCGAACTCAGGACCCACAGATTAAGAGTCTGTTGCTCTACCAACTGAGCTACGGAGTCGTATTTTATTGGGATGCAAAGAAACGAAATATTTTTTTATTTCGGATGTCGGATTTTCGATTTCGCAATTAGTTTTGGCGGTACTAATTCGCAAATAAAAAAACCGATCCCGATAGCTATCGGGACGAAAATCCGAAATCCGAAATAATCAAGCCCTTAAGCAAGTGAATAAAGTTCCTGCCTCTGCTTCTCCACCACATCGCTGTTGATATACTCGTCATAGGTCATCAGCTTGTCAATGGTGCCGCCGGGGGTAATTTCGATGATGCGGTTGGCCACGGTTTCTACCAGCTCATGGTCGCGGCTGGTGAAAAGGATGGTGCCGCGGAAATCTTTCATGCCATTATTAAGCGCTGTAATGGATTCCAGGTCGAGGTGGTTGGTAGGTTCATCAAACATCAAAAGGTTGGCTGATTGCAGCATCATACGGCTAAACATGCAGCGCATTTTCTCGCCTCCCGATAATACATTGCTTTTCTTTAAAACTTCCTCGCCTGAGAACAGCATCCGTCCCAGAAAGCCGCGGATGAATTGGTCATCTTTGTCGCCGGTGGAGTATTCACGCAGCCAGTCGATCAGGTTGTCGTCTTTTCCTTTAAAATATTCGGCATTGTCAATCGGGATATCCGCATAGTTGATGGTAACGCCCCATTTAAACTCACCTTTGTAGTCTTTGTCACGACCTGTCAAAATGTTGTAGAATGCTGTAGTAGCCAAACTATTTTGCGACAGGATGGCTATTTTATCGCCCTTATTCACCATCAGGCTGATATTGTCGAACAATAATTCGCCGTTCAATGATTTTTTCAGGTTCTCTATTTGCAGTACCTGGTCGCCGGCCTCACGGCCCTGGTTATTAAAGATGATACCCGGGTATTTACGGTTTGATGGCTGGATCTCATCGATATTGATCTTATCCAAAGCTTTTTTACGACTGGTAGCCTGTTTAGATTTGGAAGCGTTTGCGCTAAAGCGGCGGATAAATTCCTGCAGTTCCTTTACGCGGTCTTCCGTCTTTTTATTTTGATCTGAACGTTGCTTTAACGCCAGTTGACTCGATTCGTACCAGAAGGTGTAGTTACCGGTGTAGATGGTCATTTTGGCAAAATCAATATCCACAACATGGGTACAAACTGTATCCAGGAAGTGCCTGTCGTGCGATACGACCAATACAATAGCTTCATATGACGCCAGGAAATCCTCCAGCCAACCTACAGTATGTATATCAAGGTCGTTGGTAGGCTCATCCAGTAACAAAATGTCGGGTTTGCCAAATAAGGCCTGCGCCAATAATACTCTAACTTTTTGCGTGTTATCCAGGTCTTTTACCAGTTGGTAATGAAATTCTTCTTTAATACCCAGGTTGCTCAGCATTGTCGCCGCATTACTTTCGGCATTCCATCCATCCATTTCGGCAAATTGGTGTTCCAACTCGCCGGCGCGTTCGCCATCGGCATCGTTAAAATCTTCCTTCAGGTAGATGGCATCTTTTTCCTTCATGATGGCGTACATTTCTTTGTGCCCCATCATTACGGTCTCAATTACCGTAAAATCGTCAAAAGCATAATGATTTTGGCTTAATACTGCCATACGTTCACCAGGTGTAAAACTGTACGAACCGCTTGAAGGGTCAACTTCGCCCGAAAGTATTTTTAAAAATGTGGATTTGCCGGCACCATTGGCACCAATTATACCATAGCAATTGCCCTGTGTAAATTTGAGGTTTACATCCTCAAAAAGAGTCCGTTTTCCATATCGTAGAGATAAATTAGATACCGTGATCATACGCCGCCTGTAATATTTTCCGCAAAAATACGTTAATTAATACTAAAAACGAGGTTTAACTGAAAGTTGGAAATTTTTGGCACTATTTTGGTGTAACATAGTTGACCCTCAATTATCTAACTGTTGATAAGTTGGTAAATAAACTAACAAAACTGTAACATGATTGAGCAATTTTACGTTAATATTTTAAGAGTGAAGATTTAACCAATTATTAAACATTATGGCACTATTAATTGCAATGTTGATTATAGTGAACGTATTAGTTTTTGTTAGACAATTAGAGAGAAGGAAGGAATATTAATTCTGATAATTGCCCAAGATCAAGTTTACGTTAGCTTAAAATAGAGCCCAGGGATTGGGTTTGATGATCAACGAGTTTTTGAAGAGGTCCCGAGGCGAGCATTTTCATCATCATGTTCAAGTCGGCCGACACGGTATAAACCACGTTTGTTCCGTTAGCAACTGAAGATAATTCCCATTTCATTTCCAAGTCGAAAGGAGCTGCCTCAGAAGGGATAATTACGACCGCAGCGTTTTCCGTGCGGGTACTGATTTTTACGCCCAGTGTAGCCATATTCTGGATGGTAAAGTTCGCTGTGTCGCGAGTTGAACTCCAGTTATAAATGTTCTCAGGCATCAGCTTTTGGTGATTGTTAAGATCGGCCAAAAAATCGTAAACTTCAGCTACCGGTTTATTGATCGTTATTTTACTCTCGAACTTAGTCATTAAGAATTTGTGGTGTTTGTCTTGATTTTCCCTGTCACTGCCACTACTACTACTACTACTGCTACTGCCTCTCAATCATGCTCCCCACTCAGCTGGATTTTCCCGCCAGTTTCTTAACAATTGCACATCATTTTCAGTAATGTACTGGTTTTCAACCGCGTACTTTATAAGGGCGTTGTAATTGGATAAAGTGACAAAGGGGCAGTTGGCCTGTTTGAAATTATCATTGGCCAGGTCGAAGCCATAGGTGAAAATAGCGGCAAGGCCCGCAACATCATAGCCGGCAGCCCTTAACGCTTCAACAGCCTGCAAACTGCTTTTTCCTGTCGAGATCAGATCCTCTATTACCACCACGCGTTTGCCGGTTAACGCTTCGCCTTCTATCATGCTGCCTGTGCCGTGATCTTTAGGCTTCGAACGTACATAGATAAATGGGAGGCCCAATTCCTGGGCTACAAGAGCACCCTGGGGGATACCGGCAGTGGCTACTCCGGCAATGCATCCCACAGCTCCAAAAGTGTCTTGTATTACCTTGGTAAGCTGCTGGCGGATATAGGTGCGGATAGTTGGATGCGAGAGTGTTATGCGATTGTCACAGTAAATTGGCGATTTCCAGCCGGACGCCCACGTAAAAGGATTATTAGGTTGAAGTTTAATTGCTTTAATTTGCAAAAGAAATTCGGCGACCTGCTTTTCTATCTCTGATTTATCAAACATGGCCCAAAAGTACAGAATTTATATTAACGAAAAGGTGATCCTGGTGACAGAATGGAGACCAAAAAAGAAGAAAGGCTATGAAATGCTTGACGATGAAGGCTTTGACCTAAAATTGGTTTACACCTGGATACTGGCCCGAAAAAATAATTTCTTTTGTGTTTGGTGCAGGGATGCGAAAGCCTTTTTTAAATCGGTTGTAAAAAGTGTTACGCTGATTGAGGCCGCCGGCGGCCTGGTTACGAATGAAAAGGGAGAATACCTTTTTATCTACCGTAATGACAAGTGGGACCTGCCCAAGGGTAAAATAGAAAAAGATGAAAAAGTAAAGAAAGCTGCGGTACGAGAGGTTGAAGAGGAATGCGGTATAAAAATAAGCGGGCTTGAAGAAAAAATTTGTAAAACCTACCACGTATACATCAACAGGGGAGAGGTAGTATTGAAAAAGACCCATTGGTTTAAAATGCGATGCGATGGCCCCGTCAAATTGAAACCTCAAAGAGAAGAAGGCATAACCGAAGTACGCTGGTTTCAACCACATCATGTGGAACCAATACTGGCAAATACTTTTCCGTCAATTATGGACGTGCTGGTAACGGAGGGTATCATAAACAGGAAAACCAAGAATAGGGAATTGGTTGATGCAATCGGTATTTCCTAGCAGCTATCTTGATTCTTGACTCCTGATTCTTCCCCCGGTTCTAAAGAAACGCCAGCGCCTCTTTCGGAATAAACTGGCTTACGTCGCCGTCATAGCGGATAATCTCGCGCACGATGGTTGAACTGATGGACGAATATCCCGGTTTGCTCACAATAAAAATGCTTTCAATTTCTGGCTCTAAGGAATGATTCATTTGGGCGATTGCTTTTTCATACTCAAAATCGGAGACCGTGCGAATGCCGCGTATCATGTAAGCGGCCCCTATGCTTTTGCAAAAGGCCACGGTTAAACCTTCATATGCCACAATATGTATGCGCGGGTCGTTCTCAAAAACTGCGCGCAGCATCAGCTCCCTTTTTTCCACGCTCAGCAGGCCCGTTTTTGTGCTGTTAACGCCGATGCCGATGTACACTTTATCAAAAAGACTTACCGATCGTTTTACAATATCAACATGTGCTTTGGTAACCGGGTCAAACGAACCAGGGAAAAGTGCTATTTTCATTAGCTATACGGTGAGATTTTGATACAAATCTATAAATCATTTCTTTAAATAGCGTTTAAATAATATCAGCAGCCGGCAAAGCTTATTTATGCTTCTTCTGACCTGTTTTATATACGCAAATCGCAACTTTATACGGTAGCTATCGTATTAGCCTTAGTTTTTCAACAATAATGGATTATATAAAACTACTGCGCCCTAAAGATTGGGCAAAAAATCTGTTCCTGTTCGTCCCATCTTTTTTTGCAGGGCATTTTTTTGTACTGCATACAATCGAGATGCTTTCACTTGGCTTTTTGGCTTTTAGCTGTTTTGCAAGCAGTATTTATATCATTAATGACTATCGTGACATTGAAAACGACCGAAAACACCCCAAAAAGTCGAAACGCCCAATGGCTTCGGGCAAAGTGCCGGCTTCGCATGGAATTATCATTAGCATCCTGCTCGTCCTGATCGGTAGCGCACTGGCCTACCTGGCCAGCCATAGTCTTTGGTTTTTATTTATACTGTGCGTTTATTACGTGATGAATATTGGCTATTCATTCGGCCTGAAAAATATTGCCATACTGGACATGCTGATAGTCGCCATGGGATTTATTTTGAGGGTTAAAGGCGGTGCGATAATAGTAAACGAGGAGACCACCGATTGGCTGATCATTATGACCTTCCTTTTAGCCTTATTCATGGCGATAGGAAAACGACGGGACGACATTCTCCTGCAGGAGAGCTCAGGAAGCAGCATGCGGAAATCATTAAGCGGCTATAACCTGAGTTTCCTGGACACGATGTTGGGCCTCTTCAGTGCGATAATTATTGTTGCCTATCTTAACTATACACAAGATGATGATTCCATCCGCAGGCTCGGTACTTACAGGCTTTATTACACCACTATATTTGTAATAGCCGGGGTAATGCGTTACCTGCAGGTGGTTTTTGTAAAGAAAGATTCCGGCTCACCAACCGAAATTCTTTATCGGGACCGTTTTATACAGATTACCATTTTATTATGGGTGGCCTGTTTTTTCACTATATTGTACCTGCCGCATTCACCTATCTTTAATAAATGAAAAAGCAGATAGCCAACTGGGGTAATTATCCCGCCATGGAGGCCGACGAAGAAAGCTTCGTTTTTGATGATCAGCTTGATAAGTTGATCCGAAAAGAGAAATCGTTTATTGCCCGCGGCAACGGCCGGTGCTACGGAGATGCCTCGCTGTCAGAGCGCACGATCTCCACGCTGAAATATGATAAGATACTTTCATTCGATAAAGAAAGTGGCATTTTTGAGTGCCAGAGCGGAATTACGCTCGACCAGATCCTGAAAGTTATTGTGCCTGCCGGATGGTTTTTACCGGTTACACCGGGTACTAAATTTATTACCCTGGGCGGAGGGCTGGCTAGCGACGTACACGGCAAAAATCACCATGTCGACGGCTCGATCTCAAATCATATTTTGGAAATGGACGTGGTGCTCGCATCCGACGAAGTAATTACCTGTTCGCTTGATAGCCATCCGGATCTTTTTGAAGCCACTTTGGGCGGCATGGGCCTTACCGGGGTGATCAGCAGGGTGGTGATGAGGCTTAAGAAAATAGAAACCTCGATGATCCGCCAAAAACAGATCAAAGCGGAAAATTTGCAGGAACTGATCGGCCTGTTTGATGAATATAAAGATTATACCTATTCAGTTGCCTGGATAGATTGCCTCAAAAAAGGTGAACACTTTGGCCGCAGTATTTTGATGCTGGGCGAACATGCCGGTTTAAACGACCTGGCTGACATCCAGAAAGCCGATCCGCTGAAACTTCCCAAAAACAAACAGATAACTTTCCCTTTTAATTTGCCCTCGTGGGTGCTCAATAAATTCTCGGTGAAAGCCTTTAACTTTTTGTACTACGGGAAGAATTTTAAAAAGGAGATCAACAATGTGGTATCCTACGAGCCATTTTTCTACCCGTTAGACGCCATTTTGCACTGGAACCGCATGTACGGAAAAGCAGGGTTCGTACAGTACCAATTCGTGATCCCTTTAAATGCTAAGGATGGCCTGGTGGCCATATTAAACCGCATAGCCGATGAAGGCCTGGGTTCATTCCTTGCTGTTTTGAAAGTGTTTGGCAAGCAGGAAAGCATGATCTCCTTCCCAAAGGAAGGTTATACACTGGCGCTCGACTTCCCAGTTCGCAAAGGTTTACTTGAATTTTTGGATGAGTTGGACCAACTGGTCTTAAAATATAACGGGCGGCTCTACATGTCAAAAGATGCCCGAATGAAACCCGAAATGCTGGTTGCAGGTTACCCGGAGCTTGACAAGTTTAAGAACATCATAAAAAAATACAACCCGGGAAATAAGATACGCTCGGTACAGTCTGACCGATTATTGTTAACTTCATCCAGCTAAATTATTGATGGAAACCGTACTGATACTGGGCGCAACATCCGACATTGCCATCGCAATAGCCAAGAAATTCGCATCCGAAAAATTTAATATACAACTTGCTGCCAGGAAACCGGCGCAACTGGAGCCGTTACAGTCGGACATTAAGATCAGGTACGGCGTGGAATGTGATATGTTTGCGTTTGATGCGCTACAGTTTAGCACACATGCCCTTTTCTTTGAAACGCTGAACCCCAGGCCGGATATAACCGTAACCGTTTTTGGGATTATGGATGAGGAAGAAGATGCCTTTGATAACTGGCAGCTTACGCAGCGCATGATCGACACTAATTATACCGGTGCAGTGTCTATCCTTAATATCGCCGCCAAACACTATAACGAGCAAAAAAAAGGAGCTATCATTGGTATTAGCTCCGTTGCGGGTGACCGAGGAAGGGCAAGTAAACTGATTTACGGCAGCTCAAAGGCAGCGTTCAACGCTTATTTAGCTGGCTTACGGAATAAATATTTCAAAGACAACATCCATGTAATGACGGTTAAGCCAGGCTTTGTTTATACCCGTATGACCGAAAATATGCAGTTGCCTAAACTACTGACCTCGACACCAGATCAGCTTGCCTCAATTGTTTATGCCGGGTTTGCGAAAAGGAAAAACGTGATCTATGTTAAATGGCTCTGGCGGTATATTATGCTGATCATTAAAAGTATCCCCGAATTTCAATTTAAAAAAATGAAGCTCTAGTTTTTTACCACTCCGAAGAAGTCATTCGGACCAAGGCCACAAAGATTTTCACAAAGTGACACAAAGTTTTTTCATAGGTAAGATAGCTTTATTGTGATGAGGAAGATCGCTTTTTTTGATTTCGACGGCACCATCACTACAAAAGATACGATGTTTGAGCTGATCAGGCATCAAAAGGGCAATTCCAGGTTTTACTTTGGTTTTCTTGTCAATACTCCTGTATTCGCAGCTTTAAAACTGAAGTTGTTATCAAACCACGCAGCGAAAGAACAGCTTCTAAGTCATTTTTTTAAAGGTGCAGATATTTCGGTTTTTCAATCCGGATGTGACGCATTTGCCGAAGATAAACTGCCGGAGCTCATCCGCCCCGCAGCTTTAGCTGAGCTTGAAAAATTGCGCCGGCAAGGCTTCGAGATCGTGGTGGTTTCGGCCAGCGCAGAAAACTGGATACAAAAGTGGGCCGATAAAGCAGGGGTGACGCTTTTGGCCACCAAACTTGAGACGGTAAATGAAAAACTGACCGGCAAACTCTCTGGCCAAAACTGTAACGGCGCCGAAAAAGAAGCGAGGATAAGATCAGCCTACGATCTGGCTCAATACGACGAAATCTATTGCTACGGTGATTCAAGCGGCGACAAGGAAATGCTGGCGCTGGGTTCTAAAGTCTTTTATAAGCCATTCAGGAAATAATTATTACAGACTAATTTCCTTACGTTTAAGCGCAACAATGGTATAGGAATTGTTTTGATGAATGATTTTGCTGTCAGCGAATGACGGACTTTTGTAATTGGCGAAAGTCTTGTTGTCCAACAATACGATGCTAACTTTATATTTTGAAAAAAGTGTCGGATCTGTGGCTGGCACTTGGGATGTCAGACGTGAAATCATCGTATCCCTATCATTCTCGCGCTCGTCGTAGCTCACATACGGATTTGAAAAATAAGTTTCTACTGAAACCATCTTGATAGCGGTTGGCATAACCGGGAAAAGAGATAGCCCGTGCGGGCACAATAAAACATTGTCAAGCGGCACATTCTTCACAATATAGTTGTATACATCTATCTTATCCGTTTCCTTTTCTTTTTCCAATGCTTCCGCTCGCAGATCCGAAAAATCCCATCGGTTGCTATAAATAGGGAAGTAAACCAGCATATAAAGCAATACGGCGAGTACAAAAAAGTTGGCTGCAAATTTTGGAGAAAACTTCCTTTTTGAGCGCACGGAAAGCCATTCTATCACCAGGTTGAACAGATAGACAAAGCCAAAACCGAAAAAGATGGATTGCAAGGCTTTAAAGTAGAAGAAATAATGAAAAGCGGGTATGGTATCAGGCAGGTTATGGTGGATGATCTTATCAAGAGTGGGGATTACCGACTCATAAAAATACATCCCCAGCGTAATGCCCAACCAGCACCAGATGAGTCTTCGTAATATGGGGTTTTTAAAGTTTTTGTAGAACCAGATAAACCCAATCACGGAGATGATGAGCGAGAAGGTAACATTGAGCTTAAGCAATGTAAAAGTGTCTTTTCGGGCAAAAATACCGGGTGCACATTCAAGTATAATGCGGTTTACAAAATGCAGGTGGTATTTACCATACACATAATACAGCATGGGGAATGCGAAGATGATAAACGGGATTACCGTTGCTGCGCCTTGCAAAAAGTAAGTCTTTATTTGGTTATACTGCTTGTTCTGCAGGGCCACCAAAACCTTTTGGCCCTGCATGATCAATAAGATCATAACGATGATGAATACCGGGGCAGAATGGCCCAGGAAAGTTATCCCAAGCACGACCCCCAGGATGATGAACCAACCCATCTTTTGTGTGTCGAATGCCTTGTAGCAACACACTATCGACAAATAGAACAAAAATTGCACAGCGGTATCTGAAACCATCCACGGCGAATATGTGGCCGCTCCCCAGCAGGGCAAATTACCTGCGATCAAAAAGATAAAACAAAGCAGCGACGCCAAGGCTGTTTTATAGTCAAATAGCTTAACCAGTACAATAAAAAATACGATGGGGTTGATCAGGTTCAAAAAAGCGCCGCAGCGGGCAACCACTATGTTTATGGGTAGCCCGGAAAGTTTTACAATAAGGGTTTCTGAGAGGAAAATGATAGGGTTATACCACATGTACTGGCCCAGCATATTGGGGTCCTGCCCGTAGTGGCCATTTAATGTAGCCCTGATGTATGAAATGTCGCGGTCGAAGTCGGGCTCAGAAGCCCAATGAAGGTCGTGAATGGTTTTGTAGCATTGGATAAATGCTACCAGCAGCATGATGATGCAGGCAAATAAATACTTTGTATTTTCCTTAATCGGCATTTAAGGGGTATTAAAAATAGTGATTAATCAGGGAACGGCTAAAAATTGTAAAAGTAACGGTTTTGTATATATGTTATTGATTGTCAGTATAAATTTACCGCTTTTGTTACTAACAATTAGGTATTAATCAACAAGATGGTTGATTTGCGCATACTGCAGCAGCATAATTGTCTTACCGTCTTTTATTTCACCGGTGCTGATCATCTCCAGTGCTTTTCCAAATGGCACCTCCATCACTTTGATGCGTTCGTCCTCTTCAGCTACGCCACCTCCGTCACTTACTTTCATGGTCTCGCTGTATTCGGCCACAAAAAAATACAATATCTCGGTAACCGACCCAGGCGACATATAGGCCTCGAACACTTTTTTTACGTCGGTGATCTTGTAGCCGGTTTCTTCTTCCGTTTCACGTTTTATGCAATCTTCAGGGTTGTCTTTATCCAGCAAGCCGGCGCAGCACTCAATCAGTAAGCCGGTTTCATTGCCGTTGATATAGGTGGGCAGCCTGAATTGCTGTGTTATTACTACCGTTTTTAGTTGCCGGTTATAAAGCAGTATGGTAGCGCCATTGCCGCGGTCGTAAGCTTCCCGGTGCTGTAAAAGTACCGATCCATCGTGTTGAATGGCTTCATAGGTTACTTTTTTAAGGGTATACCAATTGTTTGAAAGAATCTCGGTGTTTAAAATCTTAATATGACTCATTGCACTTGATTTGTCTCTTCGGTCTGTTTAAAAAAAGAAAAAGATGAGTTTCCATAGCGACGCTGCTCGGTAAATGCGCGATGTTTGCTCAGGTTTTGCATCGACTGGTGCTCTACAATCAGTAACCCGTCCGGCGCCAGCAGGTTCCTGTCAAATACCATACTGGGTATTTCCCGCAATTGGTTCAAATCGTATGGCGGATCGGCAAACACCACTTCAAATTGCTCCGTCTCGTGCCGAAGATATTTAAAAACGTCGTCGTTGTAAACTTTAATATTGTCCAATTGATGCTGACGCGAAATATCTTTAAGATAATTAACACATTGGATGCTTCTGTCTACCGAAATTACTTGCGCAGCGCCCCTTGAGGCGAATTCCATCGAGATATTTCCTGTTCCGCTAAAAAGATCGAGTACCCTGATCCCTTCAAATTCAATTTGATTTAGCAGGATGTTAAACAAAGCTTCCTTAGCCATGTCGGTTGTCGGCCTGACCGGCAAATTTTTTGGTGGATTAAGCCTTAGCCCCTTTAATTTACCGCCTATGATTCGCATAACGACAATGCCGAGAGCGATAAAAGCTTGTGCGAAGGTACCTGGCCCGGCAGTTCCATGACTTTGATGCCATTGATCTCGATCTTCGGGAAAAAGTCACCAAGGCGCTTCATATTCTTATCATCAATCGAAACTTCGCCGCTCAGGATAAGCGTGGTTTCGCGCGGCTTTAAGTTCAGTTCCTCACATACAAATAATGTGAAATAGACCAGTTCCTCCTCATTTTTAAATTCAAAAGAATTGTAAAAACGAATGCTTTTGCCCTGGAAGTAAAGAAATTGAACAGCCGCTCTGCCGATTTCAAGGTAAAGGCTGCCACTTGAGGGCCGGCTGTTGGCTATGGCCTGTATCCAGCCGCGGGCCGTGTAACAAGTGTTTCCAAAACCAAATTTCTCCACCGCGGAGGCGATATGATCCGGGGTCTTATAAATGATATTATTTTCACTGTCAAGCGCCTGGGCAAAAACCTTTTCATCGGCTTTTACATCTAATAACCGGGCAAAATCTGCAATATGTCCTTCCCTGAATAAACTTTTCGGAACCAGGGTTAATCCGGTTGCCGGTAGGCCTATTACAACCTTTCGATAACTGGCTGTCAATATTTCGCTTAATTGCTTTGGGTGCGCCAATTCATCAAGGTCGCAGTTTTGCGCATAAACCAACAGTCGGTTTTGATGCACAAAAGCATAATTAAATGAGGTCAGATCGACCTGCAAAAGCAGTGAGTAACTGTAAGCCTGGTAAAGGCTAAAGTTATTGTCGGTATAATTGTTATCGTGATCGTCCATGCAGCTACGCAAAAGTAACTATTTTTTGTTATTGATGAACCCCAATAACCAAATGGGAATAATGCATAACGAAATGCTCCCAACGGACTGCGAAAGGAGATGGAAAATGACATACCTGGTAGTTAAAATAGCTCCGTTATTTGCCAAATGGCGGCAATAGCAGCCAGGTGATCGCCCCTATAAAGGGCAATATGATCTTTTTTAAGAGCACGATATCCCAGTTGTACCGCAGTAAAGGTGCAAACGGACTCTCGATGGATGGCCGCTTAAAGAAGCTGACCACGGCAGGCTGCAAGTAATTTTCGAGAGACCAGGCGATAACGCCGATCAGTGAAAGGCTTACAAGTAGGTTCAAACCGGTACTGTGAAATATTGCGGCACAGCAAAATAGTACGGGGTAATGTGTGATGTAAATAGAGTAGGAGTACTTTCCCAGCAACCGCCCTGTGCGTTCTATAAATCCGGTAATTCGATCTTTTACTTTGAAAGCCACCGCCGCTGCACTTATTGCTGTAAGCACAACCGGCAGAGCGCTATAAGCTGCAAAGCTGCCAAAGGTTAAATAGGGCTGCTTAAATACAACATACACAACCGCAAGGTAAGGTATCGCCAGGTAATACCATTTGATCTTTTTTCCTTCATCCGGAACACGCAGGCAATACCTGAAAAATGGAGCTGCAAAAATCGCAAACAACAAGTATTTGGCAGGGTCATAGTACATGGGGGAAAGGTGCATCCTGGAAATAAGTGGCAATACCCCGGCGCTGAAAAGTGCGGCGTACTTATCCGCATAAAAATAGCTGCGGTATTCATAAATAAAATACCCGGCAAGCCAGATGGAAGAAAATGCGATTACCCAGGTAAAGTGTTTGATGATATCGTCGCCAATCTGAAGATAGTATACCGGCATAATAGCCAGCGACAGGATAAACCAGCCTAGCATGGCCTTTTTTTGGTATCTGCCAATGGTCATGGCGAAAATCAGGTAAAAAACGATCTCGTAGGAGAGGCTCCACAACGGGCTGTTGCTTTGCAGGCAGGGCACAATATTTACCATATAACCTTTTATCGCACTGATCATTAAAAAATTGCCGGCGATAACCCGAAAAGATGGGAATTGTACTCCCGTGATATATAAAGCTAGCAGTCCGAGTATAAGCCCGAAAACGAGCTGAGGATAAATCCGTAAAAGCCTGTTGGCCATAAAACTTCGGCCCGGTTTTGGATTGTTAGACTGTGAAATATTGATTACAATGCCTGAAAGTATAAAGAAGATGATAACCGCATCGGTACCCCAATTTGCAAAATAAAAGTGTTTGCTATTGTTACTAAGTGTATGTAGCTCAAGGAAATGATAAAATAAAACGGTTAAAGCAGCCGCACCCCGGATAAATTCAAGGTAAAGTTTTTTCATCTTCAAAGGTCTTTTTTTAAACAGCCGCAGGGGAACGGCAAAAACCTTTATACGAAGACAATTAAATTTAGTTACGGAAAAAGATATTTTTTTTATCCGTTACTAAATAAGGTATTATAGCACTGTTGCCAGCAGTTTTAGGCAAGCCGCCCGATCGGTTCTTCTTTCCGACTGGTGAGATCAACCAGGCTGATGTCCAATTTGGGCTGTTTAATTTTAGGCGCCTTTTGTGCGTTTATCAATTTCATTACAGCCGGTTGAACCCGATTTTCCAACAGCCAGGCCAGTACCGCTGCGACCGAGGCGGTTAGTACAACATACAAAAAGATATTCCCGATCAGTTTCGAAAAAATGAACACCACCGGAAAATGGCTAATATATATCGCATAGGAATGCCTTCCCATGAAAGCGCCGCTTTTATTCACCAGATCAATAAAGCGTTGTTTGAAGTTCGACCGGTGAATGAGGTAGGCAATACCCATATACACATACGGTAATGGACTATAGGCTAAAGCGTTGGAAAGCGGTATGTAATGGATCCACAGCGTGCAAACCACCAACACCAGGTGCGGAACCACCAGGTAAACCAGTTTTATTTGTCGACCCTGATAAGGCAATTGCAGGCAATACCGCAAAAACGGGATGGCGAACAGCGACAGGATAAAATATTTGAAAGGATCGTAAAAGTTGGCGCAAAAGTGGAGCCTTGAAACCAGCGGGAGTACGCCCAGGCTGAAAAAAGCCACATTCCTGTTGGCATAAAAATATTGGCGGTATTCGTAAATGTAATACCCTACCAGCCAGATAGACGAAAAAGCAAAAACAGCAATCACGTGATAGAATGCGTCTTTTTCAACCTTTAAAAAATAAAGCGGTATGGCGATCAGCGAAAGCAAAAACCAATAAAAAATGGCCTTTTTTTGATTGCGCCCGATGGTCATTGCAAATAGTACATAAAAGCCCATTTCGAATGAGAGCGTCCAGACGGCTAGATTGCTCTTGATACTGGCGGCAATATAACCCATATAATCATCCATGGTGCTTACCATCAGGAAATTGCCTGCAAGAACTTTACCTGTCGGGAAGGGCGCACGTGTGACCACCAGCGCGAACACGGCAAGCAGCATGCCTACCAAAAACAACGGGTATATGCGCACAAACCTGTTTTTTAGGAACTCCGCTGCGGGCTTTGGCTTTTTGGTTTCGGTAAGGTTGATCACAATGCCCGACAACATGAAAAAGATCATGAGCATATCGGTACCCCAATACCCTGATAGCCTGGTGGGATGCCCGGTGGGCGCGAGGAATGCAATGTGCCAGCCAACAATAAATACGGAAGCAGCGCCCCGGAAAAATTCGAGATATAGTTTCTTCATACAACAAGTTTAGGCGCCCCGCATTTCCCCTAAAACTTTTAAGAATATTCCTTGTACGAATAATCAACAGTTAAGTTTGGCCAGGGGGCCTGATTAATTAAAAAATATTGACCGTCAACCGGTTTATTTTCACCAAGCCGATTAAATTTGACCCCTGCTTATTAACTTACCAAAAAAACTTGACAGCAGATAACATTCAAAAAGCGTTCCCACATGAGCCAACTGCACAACAATTGGAATTATTTGGGCGCCTTCACCAGTTTTTACTGGCTGATGACGGCGATGAATGTTTCATCCTGAAAGGGTATGCCGGCACCGGGAAGACAACTATTGTTGGCGCACTGGTGAAGGCCCTGCGCAGCTATAATTTTAAATCCATTTTATTGGCGCCGACGGGCCGGGCGGCCAAGGTGATCACCGCATACTCGGGCAAAAAAGCATTTACCATACATAAGCGCATTTACCGTAAAAAGTCCGCCCTGAACGTAGATGAGGGCTTTTCGCTGGGCGATAACCTGGCTGATAACACGCTTTTTATTGTGGATGAAGCCTCAATGATCAGCGACGAGGTGGGCCTTAACCACCGGGCCTCGCTGCTGTACGACCTGATCAACTTTGTTTATAATTCCAAAAACTGCAAGCTGATGCTGGTGGGTGATACGGCGCAGTTACCGCCCGTAGGCTCGGAAGATAGCCCCGCTTTGGACGTCAAATTGATGAAGGAAAAGTTCGGGTTGGATGTTTTTAGTTTCGAAATGACGGATGTGGTCCGGCAACAAAAAGATTCAGGCATTTTGTTTAACGCGACCAAGGTGAGAGAAATGGTGCGGAAAAAAAGGGATAAAATGCCGCAAATCGTGACGAAAGGGTACAAGGACATTTTCAGGATGGGAGGGGATGTGCTGACAGAAGGGCTCCATTACGCCTACCGCAAGTTTGGCGACGATAATACCCTGATCATTTGCCGGTCCAACAAAAATGCGAATGCCTATAACCAGCAGATACGCGGCCGTATTTTATATCGCGAAGAGGAGCTAACCGGCGGCGACCAGGTGATGGTGGTAAAAAACAATTATTTCTGGCTGCAGGACCAGGAGGAGGGCAGCACTAACTTCATTGCCAATGGCGATATTGGCCGCATCAAACGGGTACGGCGAACCGAGGATATGTACGGATTCCGCTTTGCGGATATACAACTGGAGTTTACCGACTACGCCGAGGACCCTGTGATAGAGGTTAAGGTACTGCTTAACACACTAACCACCGAGGCGCCGGCCCTGCCGCCGGATGAACAGAAGCGCTTTTACCAGGAGGTAATGAAGGACTACGACCACATTGCCAACAAGCGCCAAAAATGGGAAGAGCTAAAGAAGAACCCCTACTACAACGCCCTCCAGATAAAGTTTGCCTATGCCGTAACCTGCCACAAGGCCCAGGGCGGCCAATGGGATGCGGTTTTTGTCGACCAGGGATACCTGACGGAAGAAATGGTAAACACCGACTTTTTGCGCTGGTTTTATACCGCATGCACCCGCGCTACGCAGGAGCTATACCTGGTGAATTTTAACCAAAAATTTTTCATGGAAGGCGCTGAATAAAACTGGTTTTTAGCGGGTGTTCATTTTTGTTCAGGCGCTGAACGCATACCGATATGTCAAAAAAACCTTATTGCTTTATTTTCGGGAATGGATATTTGCATTTAATGATCATCGGCAGTATGCCTTTTTCATTATTTAACTTGTGGCTTACGTCGGTTTCAATGTTCTTCATACTCTGCTCCGAAAGTACCCAGTTCATCGGCACCTGCCGCTGGCTTTGTGCTAATGGCTCGTCAATTACCAGCCCGGTTTGTTCAAGTTTACCGGCTTTTCTTCCGGATTTAGTAACTTTAGCGCTTCGGGCACTATCGCTGCTACTGCTACTGCCACTGCTACTAACCCCAACACTAACCCCAACACTGTCTGTATTAAAATACTTCGTGGCCTGGTTAAGCTGCTGCACCGCCATATAGGTGCGGCTGTTGCGGGTATCGTAAATGCCCGAAAGTATTTCGGTAAGCTCATTGCCAAAATTAATGTCTTTGGTTTGGTTGGCAGGGTCGTTACTAAAGCGAAGGTAAATCACTACCGGATATATTTCTTTGCTCAAGGGGTCTCGTTTTAGCTGGTTCAGCAGTTCAAGCATACTCCCGGCCCCGGTATTTTCGTAATAGCCGCCGTCAACATAATGCAGTTTGTAGCTCGTGTCCCTTCCTCTATGTTTGCCTTCCAGTATTTTATGCTGGGGCAGCATCCCACCCGGCGAAAACAGCGGGAACCGGCTGCTAAAGTTAATCGCTGTGCTGTAATTAACCCCTTTGCCGCCAGTTTTATTCCGAAGCAAATCGCGCTGCCGGCTGTAAATAATATTGCCAGGCACTACATTGGTCACCCAGCATTGGTTGCCGGTTTCCACCTCGGTAGTATTGATCATAAGCAGTGGTAATGGTTTTGTCCCCTGGTTTTGATATCCCGCCAGGAAATCATCGCTAAAAGTATTCTTCGCACCCGGTTTCAGGATCTGCTGAAAAGCATATTCCCAGGAATCCTCCAATGCAATAGCCCTGTCGAAACAAGGAATGTGAACAGGGATCATCAAATTCAGCAGATCGCCATAAAACATTTTGCCGATAACCGGCGATAGGCAGTCATTTCTAAAGAAACGTTCTGGTGGAGTAGCTGTATCTGCCGAAAAATCAGCCGGCTTGTTCAAAAATGTGGCCGCATTATAAAACCCAAGGCCCAGGCTGCCGCCCGATACGCCCGACATGGCATAAACAGCCTTTTTAAAATCGATATTGTTTTTGGCGAGCCTTCTTTGCAAACTGTCCAGGAAGATAGCGGTATAGGCGCCGGTGCGCAGGGCCCCGCCCTCGGCACAGATAAATACTACAGGGTATTTGCCCGAATCGGGTTTTACCTCGGTTTTATAATTGGCAAACCATGCCCTGAAATGTGTTTTAAAATCCATCCGGTGTGTATTTGCCGAATGATGCAGGCGCACCGGGTGGTCGTTGTTAAAGATGGACGACGCCAGGAATAAAAGAAGAAAAAACACCCGGAGCGAAAACCACGACTTCCGGAACACCGCATAATCTGCATACAAAACGCCCACGTAAACGCCGATCCAGCAGGCGAACGAGCCGCAAAGCAGGCCGGGCGCACCTAAACGCTCAAATATATTCCCGTCCGCCGGCAAAAAACTCATGGTCAAAAGCAGTGCCAGGGCCGAAAGGAATATCCATTTTACCTGTTTATGCAAAATTTGATAAAAGTTCAGGGGGATAAAATAGATCCACCGGAATGATTCGGTCTCATCCGCACCGCCGTCTTCAAATTTTACAAATTTAAATTCGCAGGGCACGCTCACGCCCCGCGCAACCTGTTCTTCATTTTGCGGGAATTTATTGCGTTCGGCGGTTGTTGCCTTTTCAAAAAAATTGGTGAAAGGCTTTAAGTTTTTATGTTCGTCGGCTAAATAATTGCCGGGTTTGGGCAGTGTAAAAACATAGTCGTTATAAATGCCATAGATTTTGTTGGTCCAGTAAATTTCATGCGGACTGAGTTTGGTCGAGCTCAGGAACCACTTTTTCTCAATTTTCTGCCGGCGATAACTTTCGTACGAATGAAAGTACAGGTTAGTAAGTATGCTCAGCATCCAGTACACCAACAAAACGGTGATCAGCAGCGACACCAACATATGATTGTTGCGCACGCTTGGCTCGGTGATCTGGATAACGATGAGGGCGATAATAATCAAAACGGACGGCAGCATCAAACAAGTCCCGGCAACCAGCCGCTGCAAAAACTTCCGCCATTCCACGCGCTCCGCGCTCAGGCTTTTGCCCGAATTGTCGGTGACATAGATGGAATAGCGAACGCCAAATTCCGAAATGATGCTCCACACAAAGATGCCCACGAGCAGGGACACCAGGCTCCAGATGTGGTAATCGTGGATATCTTCGATCACGATCAGCAAAGCGTCGCGCCCCGGCGAGATCAGCAGGAATACAAATATGGCCAGCACCACAAACAATAAAAAGAAACCGGTGCTGCGAAGCACAGCCAGCAGGTCATTCAATTTGGTTTTAAAAGGTATGGGCGCGCCGGATGTTTTGTATTCTATGTAACCGACCCGCAGGTTCGGCACAAAGCTTTTAATGATAGTGCTGATGATACTCATAACGGGGCAGGGAAGGGTTGACCCATCAAATATATAATTAACAAGTAAATATTGAGCTTCTGAAAAAGCGTTCCAAAGCGTTCCATTTTTACTCACGGTGTGTCGTACTGATTAGGGTTGACACAAGGAGAACCGAATCGTGAGAATAGAAACACAAAAACAGCGAATCATATTCGAATATTT
>OLLK01000205.1_pt1 | contig 53752 bp, 45 predicted proteins | sample 1604531 | NCBI WGS metagenome assembly OLLK01 (sample SAMEA104055722, study PRJEB20765) | soil metagenome | isolation source: soil | reverse complement strand
GCAGGAGTTTGATACCTGGGAGATCGAGATGGCGGTGCCGTTGTCACCGCAGGAAGTGATCCGGAAACGGAATGCCATTTTTAAACACCAAAGCCAGAAGGACAGGCCGGTATTCCCGGGGGATGATGCGCGCGAATTTTGGGTACGTGCCGAGGACCGCACCCACGAAACGGCACGCAATTATGATAAGCTCGGTATGGCGGAGTACGAGGCTATTGAGGCGTTCGTGCGCTATATTTACTAAAGATTCTCTCTATTTTTGGAATCGCGCTTTATAAACCCAGGCTTTAAAATCTTTCTTCCCAATTTTGGGGATCTCTGGCTGTGTGAAACACACCCAAAACTCTTACTGCTTCTTCTTCGATAAGATAATGAATACCATAGGGAAATCGTTTGATGAAATGTATTCTCACCTCGCTGTATCGTTGCTGGAAAATCAATGGATTATGCAGAATTTGGTTTAGTCCGTTTTCTAAACAATGCTGAAATTCTTTTCCGAGTCCTGGTCTGCAGCTTTCATACCAAACGCAAGCATCTGTAATGTCCCACTCCGCTTTAACTGAAATGAAAAGTGTATGCACTTTTATAAGATTTTCGACAATCGCTCCTTTACCTCATCCCAGGTAACGAACTTAGTTTCGCCTCTTTTATATTCATCTAGTCTCCTGTCAAGTTCCCGTTTGTGGCTATCAGGGATATTTATCATTGACTTATCGAGGCTATCCCAAATCTTTTCGATCATCGTCATCCTTTCCGTAACGCTTAAATCTAATATTTCCTGCATCTGTATCATAAAACATCAATCTGGTAATATCAAAGATAAAAAATATTCCGCGATCAAATATCCATTACCATAATTTAATATTGGTTAATCCGCGAAAGCAGGTATGAATTAGTTCAGTCCAGCATCAAAACGCTTCACCCAACGCTACATACAAGCCCTGCTGTCTCGTCTCTCCCGGCCGCTTCTCTCCCACCCCATAATCCATCCTGATGCTCAGGCCTTTCTGCACGTCAAAAAAGTATCGCACGCCGGCGCCGATGTCGGGCTTAAGATCATGTGCATCAAACGCCGAATGAAACACTTCTCCGGTTGCGGCGAAACCTACAAAACCAAGCCGTTTACTTACCCGGTACCGCAATTCAGCCTGGCCGGCTAAAAAATTCCTGTCGCGGAAACGGCCGCTGTAGTAACCGCGCATCATTTCGTCGCTGCCTAAAGCAGGCAGCAAATAAAACGGCGATTGCCCGCCAACCAGGCTTTGTTCCTGCACATCGAGGCCCAAAACCAGCTGTTTACTTAGTGAGAAAAATCCCGAATACTCCAAATTAAAAAAGCCTCCCTGGTAGCTATTGTTCGAAAACATGCCCTGCATAATATTTAGGTAGGTAGTAACTATCGTTCCGCTTGTTGTATAAGTATTGTTATCCCGGCTGTCGAAAATTACACTCGGCCCGGCAAAAACACTCGGGCCGCCCTGTTTGCCACTCACTTCCGGGTCGGTGTTATAAATACTTGCGGCGTTTTTGTCGCTGAACTGGTAATCAAATCCGCCGGCAACTAATCCCATAAAAAGATAATCGCCCAACTTGTTTTCGGCCTCCAGGTTTAATTTAAAACGGTGTTCGCCCAGTCTATCTTCGTTAGCCTGGCTGGTTGCGTTGCCTATACCATAAAAGTTGAAAGGATAATTCAAATAACTCACCGCCCCCGACAAATGGGTTCGATTCCCGGCAAACCAGTAAGCGGTGCTTAACGTCAGGTTGGTTTGATCTTTAGTGGTAATGGAGGCATAGCCAAAAATATTGGATACATGCGTGCTTTTATCCAGCGTATCCGCATAAAATGAATATAGGGCGGATCCGCCCACCTCCACCCCCGTTTCCGGCGCACTGCTGAATACCGGCACAATAACAAAGCTGCTATGCATACTGGTATCCTTGCTGAAATACATTTTCTTTAAAAACTTTTTAATGGTTTGCCCTTGTGCGTGAAGCGACGAAACGGCAACAAGAAAGGCAAAAACCAATAAAATCCTCTTCATTCAACAATTTACCCCAGCGATTTTGGCTGATAGGCTAAAGATAATATTTTGCTTTAATAAGCCTTATAAATTGATACTTTTGCAGCGAAATTTGACAACCAGAAGATGAGCACGACAAAAGGACCCGTTTCGCAGTTTATTGAGAAGAACTACCTGCATTTTAATGCAGCGGCATTAATGGATGCAGCAAAAGGGTATGAAACGCACCTGGATGAAGGCGGCAAAATGATGATTACCCTGGCCGGCGCCATGAGCACTGCTGAACTGGGCATCTCGCTGGCCGAAATGATCCGGCAGGATAAAATAGCCATCATCTCGTGTACCGGCGCCAACCTGGAAGAAGACATCATGAACCTTGTAGCACATTCGCACTATAAACGTGTGCCCAACTATCGTGACCTGAGCCCACAGGATGAGTGGGACCTGCTCGAAAATCATTATAACCGGGTAACAGATACTTGTATTCCGGAAGAAGAAGCTTTCCGCCGCCTGCAAAAGCATATTCATAAACTATGGAAAGATGCCGACGATGCCGGTGAGCGCTATTTTCCGCATGAATTTATGTACAAAATGCTGCTGAGCGGCGATTTGGAGCAATACTACGAGATCGACCCGAAAAATTCGTGGATGCTGGCAGCTGCCGAAAAAAATCTACCTATAGTAGTTCCCGGATGGGAAGACAGCACTATGGGCAACATCTTTGCATCCTATGTAATAAAAGGTGAGATAAAGCCCACCACCATGAAAAGCGGCATCGAGTATATGGCCTGGCTGGCTGATTGGTACGTAAAAAACTCATCTGGCAAGGGGATTGGATTTTTCCAGATCGGCGGTGGTATTGCCGGCGATTTCCCGATATGCGTGGTACCGATGTTATACCAGGACATGGAAATGCCGGAGATACCTTTCTGGAGTTACTTCTGCCAGATATCTGATTCGACAACTTCCTATGGTTCTTACTCAGGCGCGGTACCTAATGAAAAGATTACCTGGGGCAAGCTGGACATACACACACCAAAGTTTATAGTTGAGTCGGATGCTACTATCGTAGCGCCACTGATCTTCGCGTGGATTTTAGGGCTGTAAATTTTTTTTGGGCAGGCTATAAATGATATGGCCCTGGCCGTCGAGGAAATTGAGTTTCGGCGTTCCTGAGGAATCAACCAATAGCTGTATTCGTGGTTTACCTGTCCGATCTGATAATATCACCATTGCCGTTTTATCATCTTTCCCTACAAAAACGCGTTGCGCAAAAGCGCTTTGACCTGGCTGCGGGTTCATCAAATGGTTTAATAATTGTTTTTTATCGGGCCCTTCCGGTAGTTTTTGTATCGCCTTATATTTTTCCCTGAATTGCCAGAACGGCGGTTTTTGCTGCCAGTCGTCCACATGCAGCCCTGTAGTTTGCTGCCCGTTATCGTCGGCATATTGCAAGTATATCACCTCGTTTTGATTGTATTGGTCAAATGATAAATGTCCGGTTGCGATATATTTACCTGAACTATCGGTATGGCCCATAAAAGTAAGCCCCCCATTTTCGGTGCCTTCATCATTATAAAAAATGAATCCCGGCCTGTTATGCCCTGCGATAGGCGGATTATATCCTTTTCCATATTCATATACTTCAGGTGAACGTTCTTTATTTGAAATTATCAGGCGGTTTTGGCCGTTACTTTCGACAACATTAATTCGCTCAACGGTAATTTCTTTAAAATGATCATTCTTGTTTTTTAAAAGATACACGCCTGCACTTGCAAATAAAATAGTTACGATGACCGCGTACCACTTTAAAATAAGGATGTCCTGTTGCATTCCTGATAAAGATTGTTGCATGATCTGATATGTTTTAGCTGACTAATTGATAATAATGAACAACAGTTTTATGGCCGGCTAGTTTTATGCTAAGGCTTGAAGAGATTACACCAGGCCCAATCCATCATAAAGGCAGCGATGTTAAATTTTGTTAAACAGAAATCAGTTTGCCCTTATAGCAATAAAAATAAAAGATAAACTTTTACCTTTAGGCTAAGGTTTGCTATTTTCGCAGACAGAGGGATAAGATTGTTTGAGAGTTGACGTTTCGTCTCATATCTCACGTCTAACATCTCATATCTCAAAAAATGGAAGAATTCGAAGAAAGCGCATCCGCAAAAAAGACCAAAACGATCTATATTTCGACCGTATTTGGGATAGCGATGGTATTATCAATGGTGGGCTTGCTCGGGTTAATCCTGGTTGAGGCGCATAATCTTTCCAATTATGTGAAAGAAAATATCGTGCTGAATGTTTATGTGGATGATGCCGCACATGAAACTGACGTGATCCAGCTAAAAAAACAGATACAGGCTAACCCGATAGTAAAGGATGCACAGTATGTGACCAAAGAGCAGGCTGCCCGCAACCTGCAAAAGGACCTTGGCGAAGACTTCGTTAAATTTTTAGGTTATAACCCGCTTTCGCAGTCGATAGATGTTTATTTAAAAGCCGAATATGCAAACAACCCGGATATTGAACGCTTTACGGCCGAGTTGATCAAAAACCCTATGATCAAGGAGGTAAAATACCAAAAGTCGCTTGTGAACCAGATGAATGACAACATCACCACCATCAGCCTGGTGATACTGGCCTTTTCGGCAATATTTGTAGTGCTGTCGGTAGCGCTAATCAATAACACTATCAGGCTGGCTATTTACAGCCAGCGTTTTTTGATCAAATCCATGCAACTGGTAGGTGCAACCAAAGGTTTCATCCGCAAACCGTTTTTACTTTATGGCATATGGCACGGTATATTAGGGGCGTTGATTGCTATCCTGATTTTGGTAGGCACGCTGAGCCTCGCCTACAAAGAAGTGCCCGACCTGGTTATTTTACGCAGCTACCCCGAATTCGGGGCGATATTTGTGCTGCTTGTGGGCCTTGGTATTTTCATCTCGGGTTTCAGCACCTACCTGGCGGTAAATAAGTTTTTACGTTTAAAAATATACAATTTGTATCGATGATTTCGGATTTTTCACAATTGTTTATTTCAGCGGCGTTCAAGAAGACTTCGCCGTTTCGGAATTTCGATTTCAGATTTAAGAATCACCTATTCAAAACTCATTAACCCAACAACTCAAAACTAAAAAATATGGCTCAAAAGCAATTTAAGCCGGCTACTCCGGTTAAAACTTCAACCCCTGTTAAGCCTGAACAAAAGGGTTCAGGAACAGGCGATATCCATTTCATTTTCGACCGGGGCAACTACCGTTTGCTGATCATCGCAGTGGTTGTTGTTGCGTTCGGCTTTATCCTGATGTCGGGCACTACAGATATTTACAGTACTACCAAGATCGTGATTGCTCCACTGGTAGTGCTTGGCGGTTTTGCCATTGGCTTTTTCGCCATATTTAAGAAGCCGCTGGGTAGTTAATAATAGTTGTAAAGGTTGTAGAAGTTGTAAAGATTAAAATGACACAACTTCTACAACCTTTACAACTTCTTACAACCTTTACAACTTTTTACAACCTTTACAACACATGAATATCATCCAGGCTATCGTCCTTGCCATTATTGAGGGAATAACGGAATTCCTCCCGGTTTCTTCAACCGGACACATGGTAATTACCAGCTCATTAATGGGTATCGAGAAAGACGAATTTGTAAAACTTTTTGAGATCGTTATCCAACTGGGCGCTATTTTGGCCGTGGTAGTGCTTTATTTTAAGCGCTTTTTTTGTTCTATCGACTTTTATGTAAAACTGGTAATTGGCGTTATCCCGGCAGTAATATTGGGTATTTTATTGAAAAAGAAGATCGATGTGTTGCTGGAAAGTCCGTTGGTAGTAGCTATCGCTTTTGTTGTTGGGGGTGTAATTTTACTGTTTGTAGATCAATGGTTCAATAAACCCACCATTGACGATGAAAAAGAAATCAAGCACCTTACCGCGTTTAAGATCGGCGTTTTTCAATGCCTTGCCATGATCCCCGGCGTGTCACGCTCAGCGGCATCCATAGTCGGCGGTATGACCCAAAAACTAAGCCGCAAAGCTGCTGCTGAGTTCTCTTTCTTCTTAGCTGTACCAACCATGTTTGGCGCCACCTTAAAAGATCTTTGGGATTTTCATAAAGAAAACACGCTGACCGCCGGCCAGATGCATGATGATATTAAATACCTGATAATTGGCAGCGCGATCGCCTTTGTCGTGGCATTGTTAGCCATAAAGGCGTTTATAACTTATCTGCAGAACCAGGGCTTTAAGTTGTTTGGTTATTACCGGATTGTTGCGGGTATTGTAATCATTATCCTGTATTTTACAGGCAACGCTTTGCACAACGCGTAATATTAATCGCCGAAATCGCAATACCAGTCAGCCCATTTTTTAATTAGCTCGACTCTTTCCCTGATGAATTTTGGGGTAAGGAATGCTATTGAAAAGTCATCGTAGTTTTCTTCATAAAATCCAAATGCGTAGATAAAGAACATGATACCGAGATAGGGTATGGTCGCCAACTCTTGTTCGGAAACCGGCCGTTTCTCCTTGTACGCTGCGATCATAATTGAAAAGGAGCTGTCAGCTTCTTCCCTGGTTATCATTTGAAATTGTATCAGAAAAAATAATTGCACATAGAAAGTCATCAGGTCATTCACCAAAAAACCTTTACCCGTCCAGTCAAAATCAAAAAAAGTTATCCGGTTATCTTCGTCAAAATGAAAGTTTTTTGGAAGAAGATCGTAATGGCAATAACCGTAACTAAACCGAGCTGTTTCCATTCGTTGCAGCTTTTTGAGCACCTTTGCTGCTAAATCCTGTAACGTCCTGTACTCATCGGGCACACTGGCAAATCTATCCGCTGTAAGCTGCAAGGGTCTTTCAAGCGTGGAATAAACATCGTATACCGGCCTTTCATATTGCAACTGGCAAGCGGAGGTGATATTGTGCATAGCAGCGATATTTCGTCCGATGATCCGGAGTTGGTCATCATCCGGGATAAGCGCCACCTTACCATTGGCATAACTAAATAAAATCCCATAGCGAACACCTTCGGTAGCATTAAACGACTGAATCTCGTTGCCCGATAGATCTTTTATGGGATAAGACACCGGAATACCTCCGTCTTTCAAAATATTGAGTAATTCTGCTTCTCCTTTTATCTCATTTAACGGCCGGTATGAATGCCGGTAGATTTTTAGGATGTATTTGGCCTCTGCATCTTCAAAAAGATAGGTATCGCTCACATTTTTTGCCAGCAACCTGCAGGTAAGTTGCCTGAATCCGTAAGCGTTTTCAATAAAATCTTTTAGGGCGATTGCCGAAAGCGTGGAATATTGGGCCGGGAACTGATCCATGCCGCAAAGAAAACCAAAAAGTAACGATTTTAAACCATCATTTGCTCCCTAATACGCAACATTTCTATTCAGATGTTAGCCGCCTATCATTGGGAGACGCGAAGTATCGCGTCTGTACGGCATAATCAATACAACAACTGGTCGTACGGATACCGTTCCACATGCAGTGCTTTCACTTCTTCGTATAAAAGCGCCCGGAATTCCTCCAGGTTTTCCTTTTTGGTTGCCGAAATAAATATCGCCGGGCTATTGTTTTTAGCCATCCAACTGTTCTTAAAATCGTTTAGTGTGAGCGGTTCATTCGCCACTTCAACGTTATGCTGTTCCGGTTTGTACGCGTCGATCTTATTAAAAACGGTGATCATCCGCTTGTCTATTGCACCCAACTCTTTTAAAGTTTCGTTCACCGTATGTATCTGGTCTTCAAAATTCGGGTGCGATATATCAACTACATGCACCAAAATATCGGCTTCGCGAACTTCATCCAGTGTCGATTTAAAGCATTCTACTAAATGGTGGGGCAATTTGCGGATAAATCCAACGGTGTCTGATAATAAAAACGGCACGTTTTCAATCACTACTTTTCTAACCGTAGTATCCAGCGTAGCAAACAGCTTATTTTCTGCAAACACCTCCGATTTGGAGAGCATATTCATTATGGTGGATTTACCAACGTTGGTATAGCCCACCAATGCCGCGCGGATCAATTGGTGCCTGTTTTTGCGCTGGGTCTCGTTCTGCCGGTCGATATGTTTCAGCTTTTCCTTTAGTATGTCGATTTTATTGAGGATCAACCGGCGGTCGGTCTCTATCTGCGATTCACCCGGCCCGCGCATACCGATGCCGCCCTTTTGCCTTTCAAGGTGCGTCCACAAGCGGGTCAGTCGCGGCAGCAAATACTGCAATTGTGCCAGCTCCACCTGTGCCTTTGCCTGCGCGGTTTGCGCCCGGCCGGCGAATATGTCGAGGATCAAATTATTACGGTCGAGTATCTTTACTCCCAGCTCTTTTTCAATATTGCGGAGTTGTGATGGTGTTAATTCGTCATCAAAAACCACCATATCAATTTCTTCGGCGGTAACATAGGCCTTGATATCTTCCAGCTTACCTGAGCCTACAAAAGTAGCCCTGTCCGGCCGTTGCAATTTCTGCGTAAAAGTGGTAGCCGTAGCAGCACCCGCTGTTTCCACCAAAAACTGCAGTTCCTCCAAATATTCCTTTTCCTGTTCCTCAGTTTCATTAGGCGTTATTACGCCAACCAAAACCGCTCTTTCCTGCTTCACAGCAGTATCATAAAATTTTTGTTTCATTTAAACTGATCTTTAATCGTCAAACGACCTTTCGGCTGCTTTTCTAATGCGCAAATATTGCTTTAGATATAACAACTGATCACAAGCGAAAGTTTCCGGCCTGAATCCGTAAAGGTCTTAATAAACTGTTAACTTTTTAGATTTTTAAACAAGGAATGATTGGAGCTGTCGGGCCGATGGTCCTTGTTATAATTGGGCTATTACTTGCTAATTACATCTTTTGGGAAGATTTTTTGAACTTTTGTGGGTGCAAATATAAATAATTTTATTTCGAAAAGCGCCTCTCAGTTTATGCTACACACCAATGCAACACAATGCATCTCCTGAAGGCGGGTATTTTTAGTCAATCTATCTTAAACGCGCCTGCCTGTCAGCGGGAGACACGAAGTATCGCGTCTCTACAAAATGCCCTTACTTACCATTCATCGTCATATAATCCAGCGTCAAATTACACAAGGCTTTTACGCCCAGGGCAAAACCACTCTCCTCGATATAAAAATCCTGCGAATGGTTTGCAGGCGTGGTTTTTGGATCGCCGCCCTTACGCATGCCGCCCAAAAAGAAAAAAAGGCCGGGAACTTTTTGCTGGTAAAAGCTAAAATCCTCAGCTCCGGTTACTGGTGGCCCCTGGCTTACATTGGCTGGGCCTGCCGTTTGTTGCAGGGTGGGGAGCATTTTGGCCGCTAACGCCGGGTCGTTAAAGGTTACCGGGTAATTATTGCCCATGCTTACTTTAGCTGTAGAGCCCTGCATCGAAGCTGTTGCGGTTGCTATTTGGTTAACCTTGTCCCAAAGTAATTTCTCGTCGGCATCTGTGAACGATCGTAAGGTTCCATCCATCTCGACGGAATCCGGTATAATATTTCCGCGGTTGCCGCCCCTGATGGCGCCGATGGTTACCACCGCCGGGTTTTCGGAAATATTGATATTTCGGCTAACAATGGTTTGCAGGTTATTGATGATCTGTGCCGATACGACAATGGGATCGATACCCTGCCAGGGCATGGCGCCATGAGAGGATTTTCCTTTTACCACGATGTGAAAGCCATTCACCGCCGCCATTTCACCTCCCGGGCGATAAACTAGTGTGCCTGTAGGGATATATGAAATAATGTGCTGACCGAAGATGACGTCCACTTTTGGATTTTCGAGCACACCTTCCTTAACCATTTCCTCGGCGCCGCCAACCTCGCCCGGCAGCAGGCCTTCTTCGGCTGGTTGAAATATAAATTTTACGGTCCCGTGAAGCTGGCTTTTCATGGATGTAAGTATTTGCGCTACCGCCATCAGCATGGCCATGTGTGAATCGTGCCCACAGGCATGCATCACCCCTACTTGTTGCCCGTTATAAGTTGTTTTAACCTTTGAGGCGAATGGCACTGGGGTACGCTCTGTTACTGGCAATGCATCCATTTCGGAGCGCAGCGCCACCACCGGCCCGGGATAAGCGCCGCGTAAAATAGCTACAACGCCTGTCGTGGCAATACCGGTTTTCACCTCCAAACCCAGTGAAGTTAAGTATTTGGCGATAACGCCAGCAGTACGCACCTCGCGGTTGCCCAGTTCAGGGTTTTCGTGAAAATCACGCCGCCAGGTAACAACCTGTGTTTGCAGGGAATCGGCTTTTTTGGCAGCAAGTTGGTTAAGGGAACTTTGTGCGATGCAGGGAATGGAATACGCGGAAAGGGCAAGGAGGAATAGCTTTTTCATCTCGGGGATTTTTCACTAAGATAAAAAAATGTTTGAACTATGATTTTTAGGATTTGAGGATAGGTAGGATTATTCGCTGTTCTTAATCCTAACAATCCATTAATCTTATAAATCTTAGTTCAGACAGTACTCCTGATCTTCAACTCATTCATCTGTGCTTCAGCAATAGTTGATGGCGTGTCGATCATCAGATCTCGGCCGGAGTTATTTTTCGGGAAGGCGATCACGTCACGAATGGAATCGAGGCCTGCAAAAATGGAGCACAACCGGTCAAAACCGAAGGCGATACCACCATGCGGCGGTGCGCCGTATTCAAAGGCATCCATCAGGAAGCCGAATTGTTTTTGGGCTTCTTCGGGGGTAAAGCCCAGGTGTTTGAACATCAGCGACTGGAGAGACCGGTCGTGGATACGGATGGAACCGCCGCCAATTTCAACGCCGTTGATCACCATGTCATAGGCATTTGCGCGTACTTCGCCCGGTGCCGTGTCCAGCATCGGGATATCTTCCGGTTTTGGCGAGGTGAACGGGTGGTGCATGGCATGGTAACGGCCGCTTTCTTCGTCCCACTCCAACAGCGGGAAATCAAACACCCAAAGCGGTGCGAACGTATTTTTATCGCGCAGGCCCAAGCGTGCGCCCATTTCTAAACGGAGTTCGCTTAGTTGCTTGCGCACTTTATCTGTTTTACCGGCCAGGATCAGCATCAAATCGCCCGGTTTCGCGTTGAATGCGGCTGCCCAATTGGTTAGGTCGTCTTCTCCATAAAACTTATCTACAGATGACTTTAACGTTCCGTCAGAACCGTAACGGCAATAGATCATGCCGGTAGCGCCGATCTGCGGGCGTTTCAGCCATTCGGTCAGTTCATCAATTTGTTTGCGGGTATATTCGGCACATCCTTTTACATTGATACCTATCACAAGCTCCGCATTATCAAAAATGCCGAAGTTTTTGCCCTTGGTCAGGTCGTTCAGTTCAACAAATTCCATCCCCAAACGAATATCCGGTTTGTCCGATCCGTATAGGCGCATGGCGTCCGAATATTGCATCCTCGGGAATTTATCCAGGTTGATACCCTTTACTGTTTTGAATAGGTGGCGTGTCAGGCCCTCAAAAATATGAAGGATGTCCTCCTGGGTGATAAAGGCCATTTCGCAGTCGATTTGGGTAAACTCGGGCTGGCGGTCAGCACGCAAGTCCTCATCCCTGAAACATTTAACGATTTGGAAATAACGGTCGAAACCGCTAACCATCAACAATTGTTTAAATGTTTGGGGCGATTGCGGCAAAGCATAAAACTCGCCCGGGTTCATCCGGCTGGGCACCACAAAATCGCGTGCTCCTTCCGGGGTTGACTTGATCAGCACCGGCGTTTCCACCTCGATAAAGTTCAAACCGTCTAGGTATTTACGTACTTCCTGTGCCATCTTATGCCGCAGCATCAGGTTATTACGAACCGGGTTACGGCGCAGATCCAGGTAGCGGAACTTAGCACGCAGTTCTTCGCCGCCGTCTGTATCGTCTTCAATCAAAAACGGGGGTATTTTGGCAGCGTTTAATATCTCCACTTCAGTAGCGGCAATTTCAATTTCGCCGGTCGGCATTTTCAGGTTTTTGCTGGTACGCTCAATCACCTTGCCGGTAACTTTTACCACAAACTCGCGACCCAGGCCGCGCGCTGTTTCACGCAATGCAGCATCAGTATCAGTATTAAAAACCATCTGGGTTAAACCATAACGATCGCGCACGTCGATAAACGTCATGCCGCCCAGGTCGCGCGATTTTTGCACCCAGCCGCATAAAGTAACCGTTTCGCCAAGATTACCGATGTTTAATTCGCCGCAAGTATGTGTACGTAGCATAGCACTGTATGTAAAAGTCTGCAAAAGTACGTTTTTGAGGTGAAAGGGAAAAGGAAAGGTTAAAGGTAAAAGGCGAAAGGTTAAAGGATGGCAAATAATTAACCCGGCAGTCGTGCCGAACTTGTTTCGGCATCCCACGGATAGGTATTGAAGCGCCTGGTTACCAAACGTTTTGCGACCGGTCCGCCTGATACCTAACCCGCGCGGACCTGTTTGATGGGATGCCGAAACAAGTTCGGCACGACTTAAGGATATACTAACAAACCCGATCCCGATAATTATCGGGACGAACATCTAAAACGGCAAATTTTCCGGCAAAAAGAGCAATTTTTGTGTTAACCCGCTTTTTCATAAACTATTGATTATCAAATACTTAAAAATATGTTAACATAAATTGTGTTAAGTTGTGTTAACCCCCTTTGCCCGGGTGAGTTGTCAGTTCATGAAAACGAAAGGTCACAAAGCGTCACTTCCATTCAACCCTAATAAGCTGAAAATTATTTTAATGGGTTTCCACTGCACTGAAATAAACAATTGTGAAAAATCCGAAATCAAACCTTACATTTGCCCCAATATTTTTCTCAAGGGGTGCCTTGCTTTGAGCAATCAAACTGAAAGACAGGCTGAGATCAAACCCGTTGTTGTGGGCCAACCCGTGTAGAGACGCAATACTTTTCGTCTCGCTAATGCACAGCCGGAGACGCAAAATATTGCGTCTCTACAGCCTGCCACATACACCTGATCCGGGTAATGCCGGCGTAGGGAGAGGTAAAGTTAAGTGTACTGCGTACCCACCCTGGTAAGCAGATGGTTTAACTAATTAGTTTATTTATTTTGAAAAATTTACTTGCGGCGTTTTACGCCCTGCTGCTGCCTTTTATGGCGTCAGCACAATTCACTGTTTCCGGCCGGGTTACCGGCGTGGACGGCGCTTCTTTGCCCGGGGCCACGGTCAGCATCTCCGGCGTCAACCTCAAAACGGTTACGGATACCGGCGGCCATTATCTGTTCACCGATCTGGCAGCGGGAAATTATGTGGTCAAGGCTTCTTATATCGGTTATGAAACGGAAACCAAGGCATTTATTTTGAAGGACGATGCTTTGGTGAACTTTATGCTTGAAAAAAGTTCGATCCTTACCGAAGAGGTAACGGTAAACGGCACCCGCGCGGCCAAAAACGCACCTACTACCTTTACCAATTTAAACAAGCAGCAAATCGCCAAAAACAATTTGGGACAGGATCTACCGTTCCTGCTCGATCAAACGCCATCGCTGGTGACACAATCGGATGCAGGCGCTGGAGTTGGCTACACTTATATTCATATCCGGGGATCAGACGGAACCCGCATCAATGTAACCATCAACGGTATACCTTACAACGATTCGGAAGAACAGGCGACTTTTTTTGTAGATGTACCTGATTTTGCATCCTCGGTGGATAATATCCAAATCCAGCGCGGCGTGGGTACATCAACTAATGGCGCGGGAGCTTTTGGGGCGAGCATCAATATCCAAACTACCACCAGGAATGACACAGCTTATACAGAGTTGAACAACTCCATCGGATCGTATGGGACGGTCAAAAACACGCTGAACATTGGTACGGGCCTTTTGGGAGGCCATTTCAGTTTCGACGGGCGTTTATCGCATATCTATTCCAACGGATATATCGATCGTGCATTCTCTAATCTGCAATCGTATTTTTTAACAGGGGCCTATTATGGAAAGAACACCGTTATTCGTTTTAACACCTTTGGCGGTACCGAGCATACTTACCAGGGCTGGGACGGAGAGCCGGAAGACAGCCTGAAGGCCGGTAACCGCACCTATAACCCGCTGGGCAGTGAGAACCTAAACGGTACCGCGCCCTTCTACAAAAACCAGACGGATAATTACACCCAGGATCACTATCAACTGCTCGTCGACCAAAAAATAACTGACCATCTTTCCTTTAGCGGCGCACTGCATTATACACACGGCTTTGGTTACTACGAGGAATACCAGCCCCAGCAAAACCTGGCCGATTACGGCATTACACCCGTTATTATTGGCGCCGATACTATCAGCACTACTGACCTTACCCGCCGCTTATGGTTAAACAATAAGTTTTACGGAGCAACTTATAACCTTAACTACAAATCAGGCAAAAAGCTGAACTTGGGCCTGGGTGGCGCTTTTAATGTGTATAAAGGCGCGCATTACGATAATATTGAATGGACACAGCAAAGCACCAACATCCCGCCCGACTACCAATACAGCCGCGACGATGCCTTTAAAACCGATTTCAATATTTTCGGCAAAGCCGATTACCGCGTGGGCAAGTTGACGCTCTATGCCGATATGCAATACCGCCACGTTTCTTATTCATTTTTTGGATTTAACGATCAATTGCAAAATGTGCAACAGCAGGTTTGGCTCGACTTTTTTAATCCGAAGGCTGGCGTCACCTACCAGTTTAACCCGGATAATAATGTTTATGCATCGTTCGCAGTGGGCAATCATGAACCGGACAGGGATGATTATGTCCAATCTACCCCTAATAGCCGTCCAAAACCCGAGAATTTAAAAGATTGGGAAATTGGCTACCGCACACAACATGGCATTTTCAACGGTGGAATTAACGCTTACTATATGCTGTATAACAACCAACTGGTTTTAACCGGCGCGCTGAACGATGTGGGCGACCAGGTGCGCAGCAACGTAAAAAACAGCTACCGCGAAGGGCTGGAATTTGACGGCGCATTGCGCATCAGCGGGCAATTAGTATGGTCGGCAACAGCGGCGCTGAGCAGCAATAAGGTGGAAGGTTTCCAGGAATACCTGTATGATTCCGATAACGGCAATATGGTGGAATACACTTACAAAAAAACCGACATCGCGTTCTCACCTGATTTTATCGGTTCCAGCACAATCAGTTTCCGGCCGGTAAGCGGCGCAGAAATTGCCCTGATCAGCAAATATGTGGCTAAGCAATACCTGGATAACACTTCCAATATTAACCCGTCGGGTTATGCACAGGCTGATCCAACATCAAACCGTTACCTCAATAGCTATTTTTTAAATGCAATAAGGCTGGGCTACAACTTTAAAACCTCCTGGGCTAAAAATATTGGCGTTACCCTGCTCATCAACAATATTTTTAGTGAGAAATATGAATCGAACGGGGCAACCTACCCGGATATTGAAAGCGGCCAGGTGGTAAATTATAATTACTTTTTCCCGCAGGCGCCGGTTAACTTTTTATTGGGGTTGAACATTAAATTTTAACTTGGGATTACACCGATTATTTTTTGATTTCACCGATTTCCCTATCAATCGGTGAAATCGCTTTTCAAATCGGTGTAATCCAAAATAACAAATCGGTGAAATCATTTTTCAAATCGGTGTAATCCAAAAAAATAAATCGGTGAAATCCCAATAAATGTTAACAATAATATCACATTAGATTTCGCAGGCAATACAGATATTTGGCAAAAAATCGTCTTCATAATGAGAATTAAATACCTGCTGCTTATATTTTGCACAACTGTTGTTGTTTCCGCATCAGCACAAACGAGGAAGAAAAAAACCATTCCCACTGCTATTGCCGCTAATACCTCAACGGAACTACCCCGTCCCAAGTTGGTGGTCGGTATAGTAGTCGACCAGATGCGCTGGGATTACCTGTACAGGTATTATAACCGCTATTCGGACAACGGGTTTAAGCGTTTGTTAAATGAAGGCTTTTCCTGCGAAAATACCCAGGTAGATTATATCCCAACCTTTACCGGTCCCGGCCACACATGTATCTATACCGGATCAGTACCTGCAATACATGGCATAGCGGGTAACGATTTTATCATACAGTCTACCGGTAAGTCTATGTATTGCACGGAAGATACCACCGTTCAAACTGTGGGTAGTACAAGCAAAGCGGGACAGATGTCGCCGCGGAACCTGCTGGTTACTACCGTTACAGATGAGCTGAAACTGGCTACTAATTTTCGCTCAAAAGTTATCGGTATTGCATTGAAAGACAGGGGCGGTATTTTGCCCGCGGGCCACAGTGCCGACGCGGCATATTGGTTTGACGACAAAAGCGGTGACTGGATCAGCAGCACCTACTACATGAAAGATCTGCCGCAATGGGTAAAGGCCTTCAACGTTCAAAAACTGCCCGAAACCTATCTAAAGCTGGACTGGAACGCATTATACCCTTTAGACACTTATTTGCAAAGCACAGCCGATAACAGCCCTTACGAGGGTAAATTTAAAGGCACCGACGCCCCTACCCTTCCGGTAAAAACATCCGCCCTGTACAAAGGCAATTTAGGGTTGATCCGCGCGACGCCCTATGGTAATACCTTTACGCTTGATTTTGCTATCGCGACGATCAATTCCGAAAACCTTGGGCAACATGCTGTTCCCGATTTCCTGGCGGTGAGCCTGTCTTCGCCGGATTATATTGGCCACCAGTTTGGGATTAATGCTGTTGAAGTAGAGGATACTTATTTGCGCCTGGATCGTGATTTGGCAGCATTTCTGACCTATCTCGACGCAAAAGTCGGGAAGGGCAATTACACGGTTTTCCTTTCGGCCGACCATGGCGCCGCGCATAACACGGCTTTCCTGAACGACCACAACATTCCGGCAGGGGTATGGGATGAGGCAAAAGCGCTGAAAGAACTGAACGCCTTTTTAATGGACAAATACAAAACCGATCAACTGGTTTTAAGCCTGGGCAATTACCAGGTGAACTTTAACTATAAAGTGATTGATCACCAACACCTGGACCATGATGCACTAAAGAAAGACTGCATCAGCTTCCTGGAAACACAACCGGGTATAGCTTTCGCTGTCGACATGAAAAAAGCTGAAACGGCGAATGTACCCGAAGTATTGCGCAAGCGCATTGTTAATGGTTACAGCCTTGCCCACAGCGGCGAGATACAAATTATACTGCAGCCGGCCTGGTTTACCGGCCATGGCTCCGGAGACGGCGGCCCCACCGGCACCACCCACGGCACCTGGAACCCTTATGATAACCACATCCCGCTGGTATTTATGGGCTGGGGCATTAAACATGGCAGCACCGTCCGCGAAACACATATGACCGATATCGCAGCAACAGTTGCCGCGCTGCTGCACATACAGGCGCCAAACGGAAGTATCGGCCAACCGATCCCGGAGGTGTTGAAATAAGTCCGGAAGTCGGGGAAGTCCGAAAGTCCGAAAAGTATTATAACCAATATGCCAATAATCTTTCGGACTTTTCCGACTTTCGGACTTTCCGGACTCGAAGCCATGAAAAAATACGTTTCCAAATTCCATTACCTTACACAGGATCTGCCGCATCGCAGCCATATTGAGCAAGCTATCATAGCCTGCGAGGCCGGCGCTAATTGGATCCAATACCGTTGTTTGACCAAATCGGATAATGAATTGATCATAGAGATCAATGAGATCGCGGCTTTATGTGATGACTGGGGCGCGACTCTGATCCTAACCAACCATTATCATTTGCTGGATAATGTCGACGCCCAGGGCGTACACATCGAAGAATTTGATGCAGACTGGGGTGCGATCAGGCAAATTATTGGCGACGAGAAAACCATGGGCGCATCAGCGACCAATATCGAAAGTTCGTTGCGCGTGCAACATTCCGGTGTGGTGGATTATTGCGGGTATGGCCCTTTTGCCCACACCAATACCAAGCCTAATAACAAACCACTGCTCGGCTTCGAAGGTTACCGAGAACTCAGCAAACATCCTGAAATAGATATCCCGATTATTGCCGTCGGAGGCATCCAACTGCAGGATGTGGAGCATTTGCTGGAAACGGGGATACATGGAATCGCGGTATCGGCCGCCATTAATTTAGCCATCAGCCCTGAACAGGCCGTGAAAGAGTTTTACCGGAAGATATACTAAGATTACAGGATTAGAAGGATTACAAGATTTTACCTGGTTAATCCTGCAAATCGGTATAATCCTGTAAATCTTAGTAATTTTGACTAAGATTTACAGGACTTGAAGGATGATAAGATTAAAGAGTGTTCCAATCCTAAAATCATTTAAATCTTACAAATCTTAGTTTATGTCATCCCATCACATCGTCCGAGAAAAACAGGAGCCTGCATTATTGGTGCTGGGACTGGACAATTTTCCCGACGAATTGCTCGGGCAGCTATTGGAGTGGAGCCCAACCCTGATCGCGACAGCAAATACAGCGGAGTCCCTTGTAAGCAAGGGGATAAAGATCGACTGGGTAATTACCGAAGGGACTGTTGATGCCTTGCAGCCGAACGTTAAGCTGATGCCAGCCGGGGATGGAAAGCTTTCAGATGCCGCTTTAAGATACCTCACTGAAAATGAATTCACATCTGTTAATATCGTTACCGACGAGCTAAACCTGGGCGACTATGAACACTTTGCAAACCGTATTGACCTGGTCATCTTTCATGAAAATCAAAAAATATATCCTGTGCAAAGCGGTTTCAGCAAATGGAAACCCGCCGGCGATGTTATAAAGATACTGGGACAAGTAAATAACCTGGAGACCAGCGGATTGAAAAAAACAGGCGATAACGCGTACAAAACTGCCGTCGATGGATTTTTCAGCCTTCGTTTCGACGCCCCGATTTTGTTTTGTGCCGAAGAGCTTTAACTCTTTTTAGCCAAAAAATTAAAATATCCCGGTTATAGTTAAACAATAATCCAAAAAAATCTCCGTTTTGTAACATTGTTGCATTTTGGATGGAGCTTCCTGTTTTTTAATTATATTTATCCATTATTTATTACGCGCACGTTTTAAACCATTTGAGGATAATGTTGTCTATTGTTTACAATACCCCTCCCCATAATTATTAACGTGTCCTTTTAATAACCTAATGTCATGAAAGCACTTTATAAAAATCTAATTTTTTCGGCTACAGGCGCAGTGTTGTGCTTGTTTTTAGCCCTTCCGGCCAGTGCACAACGCCCTGCTTCAGGCGGTGGTGGCGGTGGCGGCGGCAGTCATCCTTCGGGTGGCGGTGGCGGCGGCGGTAGTGTATCTAGTCCAAGGCCTTCGGGTGGTGGTGGTGTTTCAAGTCCAAGACCATCAGGCGGCGGATCAAGTTTTAATCGCGGCTCTTCCGGTAGTTCGGGAACAGCGCACTCTTCTGTTGGCGTATCGCGGCCATCAGGCAGTGTTGGGATGCGGGGTGTTACCGGCAGCTCTCAACGGCCAACTTACGTTTACCGCCAGGGCACTATTGTTCGTAATAATCCTGCACCGGTTATCGTTGGCGCCCGCACAGGTTCTGTTGCCCGTCCCGGTAATTTTGGCTATCCGCAGCGTGTGGGTGTTGCTTCATCCGTAGGCTATCGCACTGCGCCGAAAATTGGCTACGGGCATGAGCCGGTTGGCTATTGGGGCTCCCATGGTTATTATCACTTAAATCACGGCTATTATCAAACCTATTATTGCAGGCACCTTGGCTACCGCTGCAACGCGTTGCCTTATGGATATTATCCTTTCTTTTGGGCCGACCTTCAGTATTATTATTATGGCGGTTTATTTTATACCTATGATAACGACCAGTATACCGTAGTTGAACCACCGGTTGGCGCTGAAGTGGCTTCAATTTGCGACGATGCTCAATCTATCGTGATCAACGGCGAGCAGTATTACGAGTGTTCAGGCGTTTACTATCAAAAAGTAACTAAAGATGACGGGACTGTAGTCTTCGTGGTTGCCGGCAAGGATGGTGTTTTAAATACCGACCAGCAGATACAGCAGGATGATCAGCCGCATGGCCCGCAGCTTGGTGATATCGTAACTAAGCTTCCATCCGATTGCCGCAAAATAAAGGTTAATGGCGAAGTTCTTTATGTATCGCCTGATGGCGTTTACTACCAGGAACTGATTGATGCTAACGGCAATAAAACTTATAAAATCGTTGGTCTTCCTTCAGACGAAGCGCAACCCGACCAGGGAAGTAACTAATTTTTTGGTACGAAATATAAAAAGGCGGTTATGCAAATAGCCGCCTTTTTTATTTGATGTCTCAGGGAGTAGAAATGTTATAAAAGTATTAATTTGGATTTCGCTAATTCGTTAAGTTTACCTTTCGGAAAATTAAAAATGAGGCATCTCACTTTCTTGTTTTTTGCGCTGATAGCCAGTCTTTGCGCTTGTGCCGGCAATAAAGCTGCGGACCTGAAACTATTTAAGGCTGCCGATCCTCATATCCAATATTATGGCAGGATAGACAATTCAAACCGGGAAATTCCGCGCATCTGGGCGCCAGGCGTTTACATCATTGCGAAATTTAAAGGACCTAAATGCCAGGTGCTGATCAATGATGAAGCCGGGGGCGCAAATCATAACTACCTGGAGATCGTCATCGACGGAAAAGACCCATACCGGCTTGAATTGACGCAGAAAGAAAATGTCATTGATGTTCCGGAAGGACTTTCGGATGCTGAGCATACTATCCTGATCTGCAAAGACACCGAATCGAACATCGGTTATATCGACTTTATTGGTTTAAAGTGCGAAAAACTCTTATCGCTGCCGGCAAAACCTAAAAGAAAGATCGAATATTTTGGCGATTCCATTACCAGCGGAACAGGAATGGACCTATCGGTGATCCCATGTAGCAAAGGCCAGTGGTACGATCAGCACAATGCCTACATGAGCTATGGCGCGCTCACATCGCGCAGCCTCGACGCGCAGTGGCAGCTGACCGCGCTGGCAGGTGTTGGCCTGGTACACAGCTGCTGCAATATGAATGTGGTGATGCCGCAGATATACGACAAAGTATTTTTAAGAAACGATACGATCTCGTGGAACTTCGAAAAGTACACGCCCGACGTGGTTACCATATGTTTGGGCCAAAACGACGGACCAAAACAGGATTCCACAATTTTTTGCAGCGCCTATGTAAGCCTGGTAAAAGCTATCCGGCAACATTACCCCAAGGCGGATATCGTTTGCCTCACCAGCCCCATGGGCGATCAAACGTTAACCACAGTAATGCAGAAATACCTTACGGCCATCACCGGTAACCTGAATGCTTCGGGTGACAAAAAGGTTTATAAATATTTCTTCTCCAGGCAATACCATAACGGCTGCGGCGGCCACCCCGACCTGGATGAGCATAAGCTAATCGCCGCAGAGCTGACGGTTTTTATTAAACAACTTAAGGGCTGGTAATTTGTAGGAGACGCAATATTTTGCGTATGCCGGATGCCTGGATTTAGGTTTATTTAAATGTGTTGGCTACCTATCGGGTGGGGGGCGCGAAATGTTGCGCCCCTACGAATCTTTTTTCAAAAAATTTCCTTTCTCATCAAAAATCAGATCCGCTCCTTTTATTTCGGCCTCGTACATCGTTTTTCCTGTGGCGTCGGTCACCCGTCCGGCCTCACGCACTTTTGCACCATTATAATGTTGTTTTATATAGGGGGCAACGTTTTTCGGCAGGTCGGTTACTTTTATGGCCTTAACGATTTCAACAAAGTCACCTGCTGATGTGAACTGGACAGAATTATCCTCTCCTGATTTTCCGCCCCAATTCGCTTCGTAGTTGCCTTTTTCTTTTTCCCATCCGACTTTGGTCGCCTCAGGGTATTTTTTTGCCAGGGCCGCCTTTACAATAGCCGGAACGTCCCTGGGTTTTAGGTCCTGGGCCTTAATGCTTACTGCAGCAATCAGCACCATCATCGCCGTTAAAAAGTTCTTTTTCATAAGCTCGATTTTGTTTATCCAAGTATAATATCCGATTCTGTAAAAATGCTGGTCTCAACTTGTAGAAATGTGGGGATAATCAAAAAATCGCCGAAGTGTGGCTTATTTTAAGTAATTTTAGCAAAATCGCTCTTATGATCTTGTTCTCCCGTCGAAATTTGCACTATTCAGATTATAAATGGTCGACTTACGTCCCTAACGATCCACGGGTAAACGGTAAGCCGGACGATACCACTTTTAACAGGGAAGAAGGCAGTGAAGTAGTTTACATGATAGACCGCCTGATGAAATTGTGGGACTACCGGTTTGCCAACACCGGCAATAAGATGGAAAAACTGATCCACGATAAAATGCCCGCTGACATCACCAGACAGGAAGAAGTACAGCAATGGCTTAAAACTAACCTAAAGTTTTAGACTTTTACGTATAAACTTCCCGCCCCCATCAACTAAATTCGTATTTTTGCCGCTCAAAAAATATAACATGAGCCGGCGAATAAAGATCAAAGCATTACTGCAAAGTGAACAAACCGATATGGAAGTGGTGGTTAAAGGATGGGTACGCACCTTCCGCAATAACCAGTTCATTGCTTTGAATGATGGCTCGACCAATAACAATTTACAGGTCGTTATCGATTTTGAAAACACAGATCCCGCTTTATTAAAACGTATAACCACCGGCGCTGCGATCAGCGTTACCGGTATGCTTGTGGCCTCGTTGGGCAAAGGCCAAAAGGTTGAGGTAAAAGCTACAGCACTGGAGATATTAGGCGACTGCGACCCGGAGAAATATCCGTTACAGCTAAAAAATCGCCCAAGCCTGGAATTTTTACGGGAGATCGCTCACCTGCGTTTCCGTACCAATACATTTGGCGCGGTTTTCCGCGTACGTAATGCCCTGGCTTTTGCCATTCACCAGTTTTTCCAGGAGCGGGGCTTCGTTTACCTGCACACACCCATCATTACCGCCTCAGATGCGGAAGGTGCAGGTGAAACGTTCCATGTGACCAATTTCGACCTGGATAATATTCCCAAAACACCCGAAGGCGAAATTGATTTTAAAGAGGACTTTTTTGGCCGGCCAACCAATCTCACCGTTTCCGGCCAGCTGGAAGGTGAACTGGGCGCTATGGCTTTGAGCGATATTTATACTTTTGGCCCTACTTTCAGGGCCGAGAATTCCAACACCACCCGCCACGTTGCTGAATTTTGGATGATTGAGCCCGAGATGGCTTTTTATGACTTGAATGACAACATGGACCTCGCCGAGGCCATGATGAAATATGTAATTCAATATGCGCTGGATAAAAATGCGGATGATGTCGAGTTCCTTACGCAGCGCCTGATGGACGAGGAAAAGCAAAAACCGCAGAATGAACGTTCGGAAATGAACCTGCTGGAAAAACTGCAGTTTTGCCTGGACAATGATTTTCAACGGCTCACCTATACCGAAGCGATCGATATCCTGCAGGAATCCACCCCAAATAAAAAGAAGAAATTCCAATACCCCGTGGAAGGCTGGGGGACCGACCTTCAATCGGAACACGAGCGTTATTTGGTGGAAAAGCATTTTAAAAAGCCGGTTATCCTTACCGATTACCCCAAGGAGATCAAAGCTTTTTACATGCGCCAGAACGACGACGGTAAAACCGTACGCGCCATGGACATCCTTTTCCCGGGCATCGGCGAAATGGTGGGCGGCTCGCAGCGCGAAGAGCGACTGGATAAACTGGAACAGCGCATGGACGAAATGGGCATCCCAAAAGATGAGTTATGGTGGTACCTGGATACCCGCCGCTTTGGCGCCTGCCCGCATGCCGGCTTCGGATTAGGATTTGAAAGGCTGATTATGTTTGTGACGGGTATGGGCAATATCAGGGATGTGATACCATTCCCAAGGTATCCTAAGAATGCGGAGTTTTGATCACAGATTTTGCCTGATTTTTTTGATTTCACTGATTATTGGAGAATATGCTATAGGTGAAGTTAAAAGCGGCGGCCCGTGCGATTCCCCTCTTGAGAGGAGTGGAGGGGTGTGTTCCTCAGGTATTTTTTGCACCACGTTTCCGGCTAACGCGGAATGACACACCCTGCCCCTCTCAAGAGAGGAACCCGACGCGCAATGCCGGAAAAGCGGCGGCGCTGGCAATTCCAAACTTTTTTTCAACCTTTGAACAATGCCATCAATAGTCATCACCACGTATATCAACGCCCCCATCGAGCGCTGCTTTGACCTCTCGCGCAGCATCGATCTGCATACCGATTCGATGAAGCATACCGGCGAAAAAGCTATCGCCGGCCGTACCAGCGGATTGATCGAATTGGGCGAAACCGTAACCTGGCAGGCGAAACATTTTGGCATCAGGCAAAAGTTAACTTCAAAGATCACCGTATTTGACCGGCCCAACTATTTTGTAGATGAGCAAGTAATTGGCGCGTTTAAATCCTTCCGGCATGAGCATCGTTTTGCACGACAGCATGGTCAAACCTTGATGACCGACCTGTTTTCTTTCGAATCACCATTAGGCCTGCTGGGACAGTTGGCGAACATTCTTTTTCTTAAAAGTTACATGAAAAGACTACTGCTGAAAAGAAATGAAATTATAAAGCAAGCCGCCGAATCCGTGCATTAAAAATCGCACTTCGATCCTTTTTTCCTATCGGTGAAATCATGTCAAAATCGGTGAAATCATAAATAAATCGGTGAAATCATAAATAACTTTCATTACTTTAGGTGATCAAATAGCTGACCCAATGAAAAAACCCTTACTCACCATTGTCTTTCTCTGTGCCTTTATTTTTAAACTTTTTGCCCAGGACCACATTTTATGGATGCAGCAGCCTGCCTTATCTCCCGATGGCAGCTGGATAGCCTTTGAATACAAAGGCAACCTTTTTAAAGTGGCGGCAAGCGGTGGCCAGGCCATTCCTTTAACCATCAATTCTTCGTATAACGGGTATCCCATTTGGAGCCATGACGGCAAGTCGATCGCCTTTGCATCCGACCGGTATGGCAATTTTGATGTTTTTATTATGCCTTCAACAGGCGGCAGCGCCACAAGGCTTACTTTTAACTCCAGTAAGGATACACCATACGATTTTTCGCCCGATAATCAAACTGTCTATTTTGGCACCCGCAGGTATGATGTGGCTACCTCAGTTCGCTTCCCGGATGATTATTATTTCACCAAACTGTACAAAGTACCTGCCAAAGGCGGGCGCAGCCTGATGGTAAACTCAGCCGGAACGGAGTACGTGCATTTTAATAAAGCAGGTGATAAATTTATTTTCCAGGACCGGAAAGGATACGAGAACCCTTATCGCAAACACCACACCTCAGCGGTAACACGCGATATTTGGGTGTACGATACCAAAGGGAAAACCTATACAAAAGTTTCCACTTTCGTTGGCGAAGACCGCGAGCCAGTTTGGGGCGACGGTGGTAAATTTTACTATTTGAGCGAACGCAATGGCAACCAAAACCTGTATGGATCGTCCGAAGCTGATATTAATAATATTACACAGTTAACCCATTTTGATAAGGACCCTGTGCGCAACCTCTCCCGTTCGGACAACGGGCTGTTTGCCTTTACCCAGGACGGTGAAATTTATACCATGACCGAAGGCGGACAGCCGCAAAAAGTGGCAATAACCGTTGCAGCCGACTTTAATAACGACCAGGTGAAAACCATGCCGGTAATGGGGCAGGCAAGCGAAATAGCCGTTTCGCCGGACGGTAAAGAAGTGGCGTTTGTGTACCGCGGTGAAATATTTGTTACGGCAGTAGATGGAGATGCTACCAAACGGATCACCAATACGCCCTACCAGGAACGCATGATCCAGTTCAGCCCGGATGGCCGCAGTATTTTGTATTCGGTTGAAGCCGATAAATCCTGGGATATTTATAAGGTATCGATCGCCAATAAAAATGAGCCTTATTTTTATGCGTCGACAACTTTAACCACCGAACCGGTCATAGCTACAGATAAAGACGAATTCCAGGGTGTTTATTCCCCTGACGGAAAGAAGATCGCCTACCTGGAGGAAAGGAATATCATCAAGATATACGATATCGCTTCAAAAACATCGAGCACGGTGTTGCCCGAAGGCGCAAATTACTCCTACCAGGATGGCGACCAATACTTTACCTGGTCGCCGGATGGCAAGTACTTGCTGGCCCAGTCCAGCGAGGGGCATATTTTTAGCAGCCAGGCCGTATTGATAAAATCGGACGGTAGCGGCCAGCGCGTAAACCTGACCCAGAGCGGCTTTAATAACGGCGAGCCGCAGTGGGGATTGAATGGCCGCATGATGTACTGGTTTAACGACCGCAACGGCATGAAAAATCTGAGCCGCGGCAGCCAGTCGGACATTTTCGGGATGTTTTTTGATAAAGCGGCATGGGATAAATTTAACCTGAGCAAAGATGACCTGGCCCTTAAGCAGGAGCAGGACAAGCGCGATTCGATCGACATAAAGAAAAAGGAAAAAGATGACAAAGCCAAAAAAGGCAAAGATACCACTAAAGCCAAAGAGCCCGATTTTGTGCCCGATTTAACTAACCTTGACGAGCGCACCAAGCGTTTAACCATTAGTTCGGCTGATATTGCCGATGCCAAGTTATCCAATGATGGCGAAAAGCTTTTTTACCTGGCACGTTATGAAAGCGGGTATAACCTTTGGCAAACCATGCCGCGTACAGGCGAAACAAAAGTACTGGCTGAACTGAAAGCGCCAAATGGTTCGCTGGTGATGAGTAAGGACGGCAAATCGCTGTTTGTTCTGGCGGATGGGAATATCATGAAAGTAGGCGTAGATGATGGTAAAGTGACGCCGGTGAAAATTAACGCAAGCATGGAACTGAACCCTGTTGCCGAAAGGGCCTACATCTTCGATCATATTTATAAGCAGGTGCCCAAGAAACTCTTCGACCCGCAGTTACAGGGAGTCGACTGGAAATATTACCATGATAACTACGTGCAATTTTTGCCGCACATCAATAACAACTATGATTTTGAAGTGCTGATCAGCGAGTTTTTGGGCGAGTTGAACGCTTCGCACACTGGCGGCGGCTATGGGCCGCGCTTCCCGGATGCGGATAATACGGCTTCGCTGGGTTTATTGTACGACTATTCGACCGGGGGGAATGGACTTAAAGTTGACGACATTATCGCCGGCGGCCCATTTGATTCAGAGCACACTAAATTAAAAAAAGGTGATGTGATCGATAAAATTGACGGCGTGGCAATTACTGACGGCGACGACTGGGCAAAATTATTAAACCGCAAGGCTGGTAAGTTTACCCAGGTGAATTTTCATGACCCTAAAACCAGCACACAATTCCAGGAAAACGTTAAGCCGATGGACGCCGGCATGGAAAGTTACATGCTGCTGTATCACCGCTGGGTAAAACGGATGGAGTTTTTAACTGACAGTCTTTCGGACGGAAAAGTTGGCTATGTACACGTACGCGATATGGACGACCCAAGTTTCCGCGTTACCTTCGATAAAGTTTTGGGCAGGAATATCGACAAAAAGGCGCTTATTGTTGATACCCGCTTTAACGGCGGCGGCTGGCTGCATGATGACCTGGCGACTTTTTTAAGTGGCAAACTATATATGACGCTCCGCCCGCAGGGCAATAAAACTGAGGGCGGCGAATCCATGAACAAGTGGGACAGGCCCAGCTGTGTATTGATGAGCGAGGGCAATTACTCAGATGCTTTTATGTTCCCATATATTTATAAGGAGTTGAAGATCGGTAAGCTGATCGGCATGCCGGTGGCAGGTACCGGTACCGCAGTTTGGTGGGAAGACCAGATTGATAATACCCTTTATTTTGGTATCCCGATGATCTCCACCTGGGGGGCAGGCGAAACCGTGCCGACTGAAAATCACCAGCTGGAACCTGACATTAAAATCAGCAACGAGTATAGCAAGGTTTTATCGGGGGAAGATCAGCAACTGGAAACAGCGGTAAAAGAGATGTTGAAGGAAATACAATAATTATTTTTTGTGATTTCACCGATTTGCATCGACGCGTTGAACGGCGAATGTTTTAGGGGGGTGTGCCGTTTCACCTTAAGGCCAGACCCCATCGGGGTCAAATATCGGTAGAAATCAAGCCGACGGAAATACCGTGCCGTCAGGTACGGAACACGGCTATGTATTAGCGCAAATGCCGCTTTGTTAGTTGCGTACCTACGGCACGCTAATCATATTTTGCTAATTTTATACCGATATTTTGCACCTAACGGCGTAATATCAAAGCAAAACAAATGCTCACTTTTATATTTCGAACCTTTTTGCGCGAGAGATGCTGAGGTTAGTCGCCGTTGTTCCCCCTTTAGGGGGTTAGGGGGTATAATTTTTATGCACGATCAAAAAACTGGCCCTTTCCGTTTTATGAAACGGTATATCCCAGGTGCCCTGGTAAGTTACCTTTGCGGGCAGCAACTCGCTACCCACCTTTGTTAGCTCGATATTCATCTTTACATCGAAGCTGAAAAACATATTGCTGTAAGTAAGGTCGACGTAGCGGCCCAGGATCTGGAAGGTGCGGGTATCAAAAATAGTGGTGAGCTCTTTGATCACGATGTCGTTATCCGCTGTACTGGGCTTCCGCACCACGCGGAAACGGTAAACCGGTATCGAATCCAGGTATTTGCCGCGCGCGAACTGGTACGAGTAGTATTGCCGCATATCTTTCGAAAATATCTCCGACTTGCTGCTGATAAAAGGTATACCCGAAACCTTATGCCCCGGCGCGAAAATCAGTGTTTTAAGTTTGTCTTTATAGCTCTCGTTTTTCGTGTTCGGCCCGGGCAGCTCGGGGCCTTTTACAAAATCCGAATTATAGGCGTTGTTAAAAATATAATCGAACATCTCCACGGTATACAGTTGGTATTTGCCGTTTGATTTGTAGATCGAGCCACTATCGCGCTTGGCCAAATACTCCGTTTGATGTTTATTGCCAACATGGCTGTATTGTATTTTCCGGTATATCTTACCGTTTATACGATTCTTTTTATCATAGCTGTAAATGCGGTTCTCGGCAACGAACGAGTACCGCTTCATTTGCTTAAAAGCTTTATAAAAGCCGGTGTCGCGCAGCACAGCGTCGATAAAATCCTGCGCATTTAATTTGTGGGAGCGAATATTGATTGCAGAATCAATAACGATAGTACGGATGGTATCGGGGTTGAAACGTTTGACCTGCTGAGCGGAGGAGCAGAAAGCGAAAAGGAGAAAGCAGAAAGCTAAGAGTATGGTTTTCTTCATTCATTTCGCGATTTTGGCGACTTACCATATTAGGTTGTTTACCTAAAAACATGAAGTCGTTTATTTGGAGTGGCGAAACTTACGAAGTTTTAAAAACTTCGTAAGTTTTATCCTAAGTAATTAATTCCCTAACTGCTTTAATGCTAAATAGGCCATCAGTCCGGTACTTATCTTAAAAGCGTCCTCTTCTACATCAAAAGTAGGTGTGTGCACCGAAGACGTTATCCCCCGGCTCTCATTACGCGTACCCAAGCGATAAAAGCAGGAATCAGCAACCTGGGAATAATAGGCAAAATCTTCGGCGGCCATCCAGATGTCCAGGTCCAGCACGTTGTCTTTGCCCAAATAGTCCACAGCGTGGCTGCGGGTTGCGGCAGTCAATTTTTCTTCGTTGATCAGGAATGGGTAGCCCCGCATGATATTGAAATCGCAGCTGCCGCCCATGGCTTCGGCAATGCCTTCGGCCATTTTTTTCATGCGGCGGTGGGCGTCATCGCGCCATTTTTCGTCCATGGTGCGGAAGGTGCCTTCCAGGTAAACTTCATTGGGGATAACATTCGTAGCGCCATTGGCAATCACTTTACCAAATGACAATACGGACGGGTTCTTCGGATCCGCAAACCGGCTGACCACCTGCTGCAGTGCGGTTAATATTTGAGCGGTGATCATCACCGGGTCGATGTTCATTTGCGGCTGCGCACCGTGGCCGCCTTTACCTTTTACGGTAACGTAGATCTCGTCCGTCGATGCCATGTATTTACCGGCCCTGAAGCCAACCTTACCGGCATCGATCAACGGCATCACATGCTGGCCCAATACGGCCTGCGGTTTGGGATTTTCCAATACGCCTTCTTTGATCATCAAACTCGCGCCGCCGGGCAGTTTTTCTTCGGCCGGCTGAAATATCAGTTTAATGGTGCCGCCAAACTCGCTTTTTAGTCCGGTTAATATCTTTGCAGTGCCTAATAATGATGAAGTATGCGCGTCGTGCCCGCAGGCATGCATTACACCTGTGTTTTGCGATTTGTAGGGCACCTCATTCGCCTCGGTGATAGGCAGGGCATCCATATCTGCACGTAAGGCCACTACATTGCCCGATGGTTTTTCGCCGGTGATCAATGCAACAAGGCCGTTGTCGGCCATCCGTTGGTAGGTTAAACCCAGTTCATCCAGTTTGCCGCCGATAAATGCCGAAGTGCTGGTTTCGTGAAATGAAAGTTCGGGGTGCGCATGCAAATGCCGGCGATTGGCCACCACATCGTTAAAAATATCCTGTGAAAGCTGTTGTATCTGCTCTTTGATCATTCGGCGTTTTCGGATTTTGGGGGATTTATCTTGGTCGGTATAATAAAAAACGAGCTGAACATACCGTTCAATTGGTTTTGCAGTTTCTGGGCTTCCAGCCTTGTTCTAAAATCTCCCACCTGCACTTTAAAATTTGGCTCGATGTATGAAATATAGGTAGGTATTTCAGGGAAATCATTTAAAAACTTTGCCTGTGCATCGTTAGCAGCCTGGCGACTTGAGCCAAAGTAAATTTGCAGGCGAAACCCGCTGGAACTGATCTCGGTGCCGCCGCTGCTGGTAATAGTTTTATTTAAATAAGGCCTGCGGGCAATTAAGGTATCGATGAGCGGGTCTTTAACCACTTCAACCTTCCCGCGAGTTTGCGCTGCGGAAATAAAAGGGATAAAAAAAAGGCAGCAACATAACAGGCTTAGTTTAGCGATGTATGTTGCTGCTTTGTTCATCTTTTTTTCATTAAGCCCTTCCACCAATTAACGGTGTGGGTTTCGGTGGGGTTAAACCTGCCCTACCCCATGGCAGTTTTTATACTTTTTGCCGCTGCCACAAGGGCATGGGTCATTTCGTCCTACTTTGTTTTCCACCCTAACCGGCATGGTCTTCTGCAACTCGCGCATATCCTGCATCGCTGCGCCGCTTGATTCGCCAACCAGTTCGGGTTTTGAAGTACGTAGTTTCTTCAAATCCAGCTTCGGTTGCGGGCGCGCCTCTCTAACTTCGTCAGGCGCTTGCTGGGCCATAATGCCACCCCTGAACAAGAAACTTACCAGGTCCTTATTCACACTGGCCAGCATCTGCCGGAATAATTCAAAAGCCTCGAACTTATAAACCAGCAAAGGGTCTTTTTGTTCATACACTGCATTTTGTACCGACTGTTTTAATTCGTCCATCTCGCGCAGGTGCTCTTTCCAGGCATCATCGATCAGGAAGAGCGTCACATTCTTTTCAAACGACTTAAATACCTCGAGGCCCTTGTTCTTTATCGCCTTTTTAAGCGGAACCGCAACTTGTATACCGGTTGAGCCATCAGTGAACGGCACCATCACATTCTCAACAAACTCGCCACGGGTTTCAAAAACTTCCTTCAGAACGGGGTAGGCCTGTTGCGCAATTGCATCTTGCTTCCGTTTATAGAAAGCAGTTACCGCGTCGAAAAGCCGGTCAGTTAACTTTGCGATAGAACTATCAACGAAGTCCTCATGCGAAAGCTCAAAATCAACTGAAAATACGCGGATGATCTCAAGACCAAAACCTTCGTAATTATTTGATTCCTTATACTCGGTAACAATATCTTCTGCCACGTCGAAAATGGTATTGTTGATGTCTACTTCCAGGCGGTCGCCAAATAAAGCATTCTTACGTTTCGAGTAGATCACCGTACGCTGCGAGTTCATCACGTCGTCATATTCCAGCAGGCGCTTACGGATACCGAAGTTATTTTCTTCAACCTTCTTTTGTGCACGCTCGATGGAGTTGGAGATCATGGAGTGCTGGATCACTTCGCCTTCCTCGATACCCATCTTCACCATCAGGTTGGATATCCTTTCCGATCCGAACAAACGCATCAGGTTGTCTTCCAGCGATACGAAGAATTGTGAGGAACCCGGGTCGCCCTGGCGACCCGCACGACCGCGCAACTGGCGGTCAACACGCCGCGACTCATGTCTTTCGGTACCCACAATGGCCAAACCACCAGCGTCCTTAACGCCCGGGCCAAGCTTGATGTCGGTACCACGGCCGGCCATGTTGGTAGCTATCGTTACCGTACTTGTTTGACCGGCTTCGGCCACAATGTCGGCCTCCTTTTGGTGCAGCTTAGCATTCAGCACGTTATGTTTGATGCCGCGCAGCTTTAGCATACGGCTGATCAATTCCGAAATTTCAACCGAGGTGGTACCCACCAGCACCGGCCTTCCGGCTTGGGTTAGCTTACCAATTTCTTCAGCAACAGCATTGTATTTTTCGCGGACCGTGCGATAAACCAAATCCTGGCGATCTTCACGGGTCATTGCCGTGTTGGTAGGGATCTCTACCACATCCAGCTTGTATATCTGCCAAAACTCTCCTGCTTCAGTAATTGCTGTACCGGTCATACCGCAAAGCTTGTGGTACATCCTGAAATAGTTTTGCAGGGTGATGGTGGCAAAGGTTTGCGTGGCATCTTCCACTTTCACATTTTCTTTTGCTTCAATCGCCTGGTGCAAACCATCGGAGTAGCGGCGGCCATCCAAAATACGGCCTGTCTGCTCATCAACTATCTTTACTTTTCCTTCGTCAACAATATATTCAGTGTCCTTTTCAAATAGCGTATATGCCTTCAGCAATTGGTTAACCGAGTGAATACGCTCAGATTTGATGGAAAAATCGCGCATCAGCGCATCTTTTCTGGCGATCTTTTCTTCGGCAGGCAGATCGGATTTTTCGATGTCGGATATTTCGGTGCCAACGTCCGGCATCACAAAAAAGTGTGGGTCTTCGCCCGAAGCAGTGATCAGTTCGATACCTTTTTCAGCAAGTTCAACCTGGTTGTTCTTTTCGTCAATAACAAAATATAACTCGGCATCAACCTTAGGCATTTCCTTGCTTTGATCCTGCATGTAATGATTTTCCGACTTGAGCAGGAGCTGCCTGTTGCCGCCTTCGCTCAAGTATTTGATCAGCGCTTTACTCTTTGGCAAACCACGGAACGAACGCAATAAAGCCATACCGCCCTCATCAGGACCGGCCTTGCCTTCGGCGATCAGTTTCTTCGCTTCATTCAATGCGCCGTTCACATATGCTTTTTGCGCGTTAACAAGTCGCTCTATGCGCGGTTTCAGTTCGTAAAATTCATGCTCATCGCCGCGCGGTATAGGGCCCGAGATGATCAAGGGTGTACGGGCGTCGTCAATCAATACCGAGTCAACCTCATCCACCATTGCATAATGCAATTTGCGCTGAACCAATTCTTCGGGGCTGCGTGTCATATTGTCACGCAGATAGTCAAAACCAAATTCGTTATTGGTACCGAATGTAATATCGGAAAGGTAGGCTTTGCGGCGTTCTTCCGAATTCGGCTCGTGCTTGTCGATACAATCTACTGATAAGCCATGAAATTCGTATAAAGGGCCCATCCACTCCGCGTCGCGTCGGGCCAGGTAATCATTCACTGTTACAATGTGTACTCCCTGGCCTGCTAATGCGTTGAGGTATGCGGGCAGGGTTGCAACTAAGGTTTTACCTTCACCAGTTGCCATTTCGGCAATCTTACCTTCGTGCAGTACAATACCGCCGATCAGCTGTACATCATAATGCACCATATCCCAGGTAACTTCATTACCGGCAGCGATCCAGGTATTGTGGTGAATGGCTTTGTCGCCTTTTATCACGACATTACTCTTGCGGGCAGCCAGGTCGCGGTCAAACTGTGTGGCCGTAACTTCAATTTCCTTATTTTCTTTAAATCTGCGTGCGGTTTCTTTTACTACAGCGAAGCCTTGCGGAAGTATCTCCAACAGCACTTCTTCCAGCTGTTTATCGCGATCCTTTTCCAACTTATCCAGGTCGGTATATAGTTTTACCTTTTCACTTACTTCCAGTTCAGGGTCTTCGGTTTGCTCCTTGATGGCGGCTATTTCGCGGTCAATTTCTGCCAGGGCATCAGCTATAGTTTGCTTAAAAGCAACCGATTTCGCGCGAAGCTCGTCATTGCTTATTCCGTCCAGTTTGGCATATTCGGCTTTGATCTTCTCAACCAGGGGCAGGATGCCTTTAACATCCCTTTCCGATTTATTACCAAACAGCTTGCTTATAAAGTTTAACATGTTAATCGTATATGGTGGCCATTTATCAAACATTGCGCCACAGCGCAGGTTGAGCCAATATGGCAGGCAAAGGTAGGCATTAATCACAGATTTTTACCTGATTTTTATGATTTCACAGATTAGACAAAATGAAAAATCCTTTGATCCTGTGAACATGAATTCATGGGATCAAAGGATTAGTAGTATCTATTTTATTAAAAATCTTACATAATTAAATAATCAGTCTAATCACAAAAATCAAATCACAGATTTTTACTGATTTATAAGATTTCACCGATTAGCAAAAAGAAAAGTCCCAGGATCTTCTGAATAAATTCATCGGATCCCGGGACTTATTTTAACCTTTATTTTAAAAGAAACACTTCAAAAAATCTGTGTAATCACAAAAATCAAATCACAGATTTTTTCTGATTTGTATGATTTCACAGATTCTCAAAAACAAAAAACCCTCTGATCCTGAACTTAAGTTCGTCGGGTCAGAGGATTTCTTTTAACCTATTTTGTTGAAATTCTACACAATCAAAAATCAGTGTAATCACAAAAATCCCTTTAAAATCTGTGATCACTTTTCCTGCGCATTCATGATACTGCCTACCACTTTGCCATAAGCAAGTACCGGCAATGCGCCGACTGAAATCTTTTTTTTCCAGTTAACATACCTGTCGTTTATAAAATTGTCCCAGTTATAGCCGTTCAATTGTGCGCGGCCAAGCGAAATGCAAGGCTCTGTAATTTTTGTAGTGTGCCACCAGCCTGAGGGGAAAAGCAGGGTTTCGCCTTCTTCCAGTGTAAACTCTATCGGCTGGGCTTCCTTAAACAGCGGGAATTTCTCAAAATCAGGGTCAAGGAAATTCACTTGCGAAAATTTAGGATTATCAGCAAAAGGGTACATGCTTGGCGTTTGCTCAGGCGGGTACATAATAAACACCTTTGAGCCGTATATCTGCGTGATCTGCGTATGCATAAACAAGGCATCGTAGTGTAAGTATGGGAAGCTGGAACCGGCTCCGCCTAAAAATATCTCGTAAACGGTGGTGCCCTGCAGCAATTTTTTAGGCATCAGTTTATGGTTAATGCGGTCGATCTTGCCATAGATGATCTCGGGCAGGAAATCTTCCATAAACTCAGGGAAAACCTTTTTTACGTCGAAGTTGTACGGATACGGTGCGGGGTTTTCTGCCGACGAGGTGAGCATCTGGTCGATAAAATCGCCCATGTTGTAGTTAACTCCATTGATGTTTTTATTAATGTGCGAATAGTGTTCCTTAAACCACGCCGGGGTAAATTTCCCCATAGCCTTCCAATCCTTAACCGCGTCGGTGAGTACCACCGGGCGCGATTTTTTCACATAATCATTAATGAATTCTTCCTGCGAAAGATTGGTGCGTCTATCCACACCTGAAACCTGTTTGTACCTGGGTTTAACCTGCAATTCTTCAGTTAGCATATTGCTTAAAATATTAGGATCTGAAAAAAAATGGCTGCAAATCCGCAAATCTTTGCAAGGGAATGGCAACCTTAACAGGCCTTATACGAAAGATTATAGTAAAAGTTTAGGTGAGTTAATATCCAAATCCTAAAACTGCTGCCAACTGCAAACTGATTACTCCTCCTCCCCCGTTTCGCCGTTTTCTTCTTCATCCTCATCGTCAAAATCTTCAAAAAAGCGATCCTCGTCAAACATCAGGTCTTCCAGTTTCTCCTGCTCAGGTGTGCTGGTATCAAAACGGATGGCCCAGTTATCGGGTATATCAAACGTTTTATCGAAACTCCGAACCCAATCGTTAAAAACCAGGCGGAATTCATCCACTTTGTCGCGCATCAGGTCGACGTAGTCTTCCTCATTGATCTCCACCATTGATGCAAATGAAACGGCGTTGAACATGTCCTGAACGGCTAATTTGATCAGTACCGCATTCTGCATCCTAAGCGAATACAAGCCCCCGCCCTCCGCTCCCGCTATTTTTGCCTGTACCAGGGCGGCATTGCTCAGCATCTGCACAGCCAGGTGCTCCTTCATTTCATCTTCCTTTAGCGAATCGGCAATAACTTCGGCCAAATCAAAAAGCTCCTGTGCTTTTCTATATACCGGTATTTTCTCCCATTTTTCTAATCGGCGCGACATAGGTGGCTGTTACGAGTGGTAAAAGTAGGTAAATTCGTCGGAAAGTCCGGATCCCGATTGCTATCGGTACCGAAAGTCCGGAAGATTGAATAGGTAAAATCGATCACCTGCTAGCTTCTTGTCTTTCGGACTTTCGGTCTTTCGGACTTCCCGACTAAAACCTATCTTTGACCCCCATGAACATCCTGCTCCTCGGTTCGGGCGGAAGGGAAAGTGCCTTCGCCTGGAAAATAGCCCAAAGCCCTAAATGCAAACAGCTTTTTATAGCACCCGGTAATGCCGGCACCGGCCAGTATGGAAAAACCCTGGATGTCAAGTTCACTGATTTTGAGGGGATAAAAAAAGCTGTATTAGAGAATAGCATTGACCTTGTATTGGTAGGCCCCGAGGAACCGCTGGTAAAAGGTATCCATGATTTTTTCCTGGCCGACGAAAAGATAAAGTATATTCCCGTTATCGGTCCGCAGGCAGAAGGTGCACAACTGGAAGGCAGCAAGGATTTTTCGAAACAGTTTATGCAAAGGCATAATATCCCCACTGCGGCTTCAAAGACTTTTACCAAAGATACATTAGCGGATGGGCTGCAATATTTAGCTACCGCCGGCCTGCCGGTTGTACTGAAAGCCGATGGACTTGCAGCCGGTAAGGGTGTATTGATCTGCCTTAGCTTAGAGGAAGCGCAGGAAGAACTTCGGGCCATGCTGATGGATGCAAAATTTGGCGATGCCAGCTCAATGGTAGTGGTTGAACAGTTTTTGCAGGGAATAGAGCTTTCAGTTTTCGTAATGACGGATGGCACTCATTATAAGATTTTACCTGAAGCCAAGGACTACAAACGTATTGGTGAAGGCGATACAGGTTTAAATACGGGCGGTATGGGTTCGGTTAGCCCGGTTCCGTTTGCTGATGCCGCTTTTATGCAGAAGGTAGAAGAGCGGGTGATCATCCCCACAGTGGAAGGCCTGAAGGCTGAAAATATCCCCTATAAAGGTTTCATTTTTATCGGGCTGATGAATTGCGAAGGCGAACCCCAGGTGATCGAATATAACTGCCGCATGGGCGACCCTGAAACCGAAAGTGTAATGCCGCGCATCGAGTCGGACCTGGTTGACCTGCTGGTTGGTGTTGCAGAAGGAAATCTGGATCAAAAAGAATTGCTTATTTCAGATAAGATCGCAGCTACCGTTATGATGGTTTCCGGCGGATACCCGGGCGATTATCTGAAACATAAAACAATAACCGGTATTGAAAATGTGCGAGACTCGCAGGTTTTTCATGCAGGTACTTATCTTGACGGCGATACGGTTAAAACATCAGGGGGAAGGGTGATAGCAATCACCTCCTTACAAAACGATATGTTCACCGCCTTGCAGCAGGCAACGGCCGATGCCAGTCGTATTTATTTTGACGGGATGTATTTTAGGAAAGATATTGGTTTTGATCTCCTGTAGTAATACGAATTTCCCGAATTAAGGTAAATTTCCCGAATAAAAGGAAAAATGGCGTTTCATTTAGAAGCTGTTCAAAAATGACCTGCTGTTTTGGTTTATCTGAACGTAGAGACGCGATGCATCGCGTCTTTTCCATGCAGTTTGAGATGAATCCGGCAAAACCATCACACCTCAGTTGGTCAAAATTTGGGACGGATTACATGTCGGAATAATATATTTGGTCAGAGACGCGATGCATCGCGTCTCTACGATTCCATTTTTAAACAGCTTCTTACGGATGAATCGCTAATTCATAGCGCTGAAAATGCCCGCCAAACGGGCCGCGAGCGCATCACTATCTAAGTCTCGGGCAATAATCTTTCCATTCGGATCGATCAGGAAATTCTGCGGCAGCGCGGTCAACTTGTAAAGGCCCACAACAGGGCTTTTCCAAAAGTTGAGATCTGATACCTGCGTCCACTTTAAGCCGTCGTGCCGGATGGCCTGCAGCCATTTTTGCCGGTCGTTGGGCTTATCCAGCGATACGCTGAGGATAGTGAAATTTTTACGGCTGTAAGTATTGTACGCCTTAACCACACCCGGGGCCGATTCACGGCAGATGGGGCACCACGAAGCCCAAAAATCCAGCAATACATACTTACCACGGAAGGACGAAAGCTTGATGAGCCGGTTTGCAGTATCCGGCATTGCAAAATCGGGCGCTATGCTGCCTACGCCAACCTGCTGCATCTTTTTTAAAGTTTCCGCATATGATTTGCCGCCGGGGCTATTCCTTACCGTGGCCGACAGGCCGTTGTAAAGCGTCGCAACGACACTGTAATCGTTGTACATGGCATAATAATACAGCGCTTCCAGGCTAACAAGCGAAGTAGGGTTTTCGATGATGAACTTTTTATTGGCGGCATTTTTTTCTTTTTCCAGCTGCATGTTTGCCACTTCCAGCGCCTTTAAAAATTTAGGCGATCGTCTTTGTTCCTCACTGGCCGTCGTGTCCTTTACTTCCAGGTCGCGGTCACGTTTTTGCAGCGGGCGCATCAGCACTTTATAACGGGCACGGGCATCGTTGTTTTTTGTGCCTGTAATACTTGCTTCGGTCAAATCGGCAGTGCTGGCAACCGAAATAACACCGCCGCCCTCCAGGTACATTATCGTATAGTTATTGGTGGGTTTCGTGTCACCCGTTGGGTTCAGCATCAGGTAAGCCTCAGTCGGCCGGTCTATGGCGCCGCTAAAAGTAAAACTACCATGGTTTAAAACAGCCTTTGCAGCTATCGCATTGTTATAAACCAGGAAAACCGTCGCCGGCGCATTCAGCGTTCCGATACTGCCTTTGATGGTATATTTTTCCGTCTGCGCGAACACAAGAGCAGGCACAAAGCAAATCAATGCGATCAACCAATTTTTCATACCGCTAAAAATACATCTTATCTGGATATCGACACGAATTTTCACGAATGACGACGAATTTCACGAATTAAATGTACTGTTTCAATCAAATAAAAAAAGTCCGAGAAACACCATCAGCATCTTTCGGACTTTTCGGACTTTCTGACTTTCGGACTAATTAATACTATTTCGATTTCCCGGGTTCTGTCTTTGCAAAAATCTCAGCCAATTTAGCTTCGAGTTCTTCGCCAGTAAGTGTTTTGGCGATGATCTTCCCGTCGGGGTCAAGCAGAAAGTTTTGAGGTATCCCCCTGACTGCATAAAGGTCGGCATCCTTGCTGGCCCAACCTTTCAGGTCGGAAACCTGCGTCCAGCTAAGCCCATCCTTTTTAATGGCTGCGACCCAGTTCTTTCTGCCGGCCGGCTGATCCAATGATACGCCGAGAATAGTAAATTTTTGGTCCTTAAAATGATTATACGCTCTTACAATATTCGGGTTTTCCCGCCGGCAGGGGCCGCACCATGATGCCCAAAAATCAACCAATACATATTTTCCCCTGAATGAAGCCAGGCTAATCATATTACCGCTGCTGTCAGCCTCAGTAAACTCAGGAGCAATGGCGCCCAGTGCAACCGCTTTGATTTTTGGCAGCCTGTCACCAAATTTCTTGCCTGCATCCGTTTGTTTTAGCCCCGCAGATAATCCGTTATATAATGGCGCTATGTCAATATAATCGGCGCCATAAGCATACATTTCCAGCGCAAATAAGCTGATATAGGAATCGGGGTTGTCCTGTACAAATTTCTTATTGATCTCTGAGCTTTTGTCATCCAGCGCCTTTTCGGCCTTGCTGCTTTCTTTTTGGAAAGTTTCAGACTGCAGTTCTTCGGGCTTGGCTGCCTTTCGCTTTGCTGCCAGAGCAGCGTATCCGTCGTTTACCGGTTTTAGCAGCGCATTATACCGGTCATTATCAGCGTTGGTTTTCGACCCCTCAATTTTCGCATTAGCAAGTAAATCGCTGCTGTTTACCTTTAACGCCCCCTGTTCTATATAAATGTCTTTATAATTGTTTTCGGCAAATTTTGCGCCTGTGCCTTTTTCGCTAAATATCAGGTATGCGCTAACAGGTTCGGCCCCAACGGTCCCGTCGAAATGGAAGGTGCCGTTTTTAAGGATCACCGAATCGGTCGCCTCCTTATCATTAATATAGGTACGTAAATAAATTTTAGCGGGCTTGTTAAACGATCCCAAAGTACCATCGATCGTGTATTTCCCGGTTTGCGCCAGGCCAATTGCCGGTATTGCAGCCAGGGCCATTAATAATATTTTTTTCATGATTTTAAATTTCATTCAGCAGTTCGGTATAATTATCGTCAAAATATATCATTTCCCAAAAACTTCCGCCAAATCCCCCAAATTCAATCGCGGAGATCAGGTTGATAGGTGGGACTGCGCAGGCTTTTATCACCTATTGTCAGCCAAACAAACTGTGCTACTGAACAGTGCTATTGCTTAAAAGCCCGGCCGGTATTCCTGCCCGCGACTAAGGCTTAGTGTAGCAGGATCGGAACACTCGACTGCGCGTCTACCTGCGCGAGGACGCTCTGTATATTTAGTTGATAGTCAACACGAAGCAGCGGGCATTGTGCCGTTGTAAGCTATCGCTGCAGCTATAGAGAACAAAGGCTTAAAACTGCAACCTGCTGACCGCCAACTGATAGCCGGTACACGCGTTCAAAAAAAAGCTCAAAAATGTCCGGATTTTGCGAATTTTTTAAATTAACTCATTAAAAATCAATGCTTTTCGATGCCGTTTGAGGGCGTTTGTGTGCAAAAAAATGAACACTTTGCGGGCATTTCGAGCGCTGATTGTTGCTGGGAAATAACGCGGTTGCTCCCCTTATCATTTGCCTAAAACTTCTTCCAGCTTATTTTCCAGGTCTTGCCCGCGAAGATCGTGGCCAATGATCTTTCCGTTCGGATCGATCAGGAAGTTTGAAGGGATCGAAGTAATATAATAAAGCTGCGCTGCGGCGTTTTCCCAAAACTTCAGGTCGGAAACCTGTGTCCAGCTCAATCCATCGTTCCTTATGGCTGCAAGCCAATTATTCTTGCCGTCCGTTTTATCGAGCGAGACGCTTAATATCGTAAAATTCTTGTCTTTGTAGCGGTTATATGCCTTTACCACGTTTGGGTTTTCCTGGCGGCAGGGGCCACACCACGACGCCCAAAAATCAAGCAATACATATTTGCCGCGGAAGGAAGAAAGTTTAACCGGCGCGCCGTTAACATCGTTTTGTGTAAAGTCTGGCGCGGTGGCGCCAATGCCGGTATGCCTCAACTCTTCCAGGCTGTTTTTGAAAAGCTTTGCCTGCTCGGTGCTTTTTATTTCGGGCGAGAGTGAATTAAATAAGGTATCCAGTTCGCCGGGATCAGGCGACGGGCCGCCAACCTGGTACAACGCCATAAAGCTGAGGTAACTGTTTGGGTTTGATAAGATGAATATCTTGATCGCGGCCTTTTGTTCTATCTGCAATTGCTTATACCGTTGCTGGATGGAATTTTGAAAGTCTGCCGAGTTTCGCTGCTGAGGTGTGGCACTTTTTTGGTCTTCAGCAAGACTTTGGGCTTTATCTACAATAGGCTTTAGCTGGGCGATCAGCCTTTTGCTATCGTCGTTTATTTTTGAGCCGGTAACCTGGGCTTTTTTTGCCGAGTCGGCACTGTTAACGGTGATCTCGCCTTTCTCCAGGTAAAAATTCAAAACATCTGCCGTGCTGTCCACTCTTTCCAGCCCTGTTCCTTTATGGTCGATAAGTAAGGAGGCAGAGGTTGGGTTCAACAGCCGTCCATTAATTACAAAACTACCGTTAGTAATGACAGCCGAATCAATCATTTTATTGGAGCCAACCTGGTAGGCCACGTAAGCTTTGGCAGGCGGGTTTAATGTGCCTATTTTTCCTTTTAACACGAAGGTTTGCGGTTCCTGGGCCAATGCCGCCAGGGGCAAAAAACTAAGCAGGTATAAAAATATTCTCTTCATCAGTTTCTGTTGCACTAAGCTATGGTAACGCTTTAATGTCGGTTTGAATTGCACAGTTAGTTTAATTTTTGGAAAGTACGCCACCAAAGGTCGGGCATTTCGCCGGAAACGGCTGTCTTGTAATCGTCATATTGACAGGGCACAAGGTGAAAACGCTCGTTTTTTGAGCCCCCTGCCGGGTAGGGGACCTGCATCCACCACCGGTCGGACTTTTTGCTTTTTACAAATACCAATTCATGCTCATCATGCTTCAGGCTGGTTTTATAAATCAGGTACTGCGATTTCGGGCTAAGCGGGAAATCCTTTTTGCGATTATACACGCCCTCGATAAAATACCAGATCATCTGCGCCAGCAGCATTGCGGTTTGGCCGTTACTATCATAGGCGGGGTTAAACTCGTAAAAGCCAATAGAGCTTAACTTATCGTTGAAGCCGGCATACCGGGCTATCCGGCAAGCCTCGCTGCCAAAAAAGCCGTTGGGGTTTGCGTTTGCATTGCCCACCGCATCCGACGACCGGATAGCGCCCATATCAAAACTTACCATAGTCGCATTGCGGATAATGGGCTCCACAACGGGCATGTTGCCTGTTAAATCGCCGACACGATGCACGTCAAAATATAGCTTATCCATCACCCGCAGGCTTTCCTGGCTGGTATAGTAAGTTTGATACCCCAGGTTACTGTAGTTAAACAAATAGTTGGGCTGATGCAGGAATATTTTATTCAGGTACGATTCAGATGTGGTTGCAATACTGTCCACATCGATGTCATCGTCTTCTAAATCAAACTTAGGATCAATGATCACCAAATCTACCTTTTGTTCAAGCGTTTCATAGGCCAGGTATTGAGCATAAGTAAGGTCCTGGCTACCGCCCATGATTACCGGTATAATGTTCTTTTTTACCAGTTCGTTAACTACCGTTTTCAGGGCGATATAAGTGTCGGTGATCGTATCGCCGCGGCGAATATTACCGAGGTCGACGATTTTAGTGTTGTAGTTACCCTCGTTAAGCTGATAAAGTTTTTCACGCACATAGTCGGGCCCGAGCGCGCAGCCCGAATTGTTAATAGCATTGCGATCTTCCTGCACACCGATAAGCGCGATATCGATCTTATCCTGCATGCCAGGGAAATCATTTGAAAAATATTCGATCTTGTTGCCCAACTGGCTGGTATAATATCCTTTTTTAGGGACGATCCTGTCAGCATCAATCGGAGCAAAAAAATCAGATAAAGACATTTTGGGATTTGAAAATTATTTGATTTGAAGATTTGAAATAATTCAAGCCTTCGTGCAGACAAACATATTCAAATTATAGGATAGTTAATTTGAAAATTTGAATTAGCATATTTGTGGTGTCATTTTCAAATCTTCAAATCGGCATATTTTCAAATCAAAAGATGATAGTAATCACCGGGGCAACAGGCTTCTTAGGTTCCGAACTGGTCTTGCAGTTAACTCAGCAAGGTCTCAACGTTCGGTGCACCAAACGCTCCACCTCCATTATCCCGGCTATCCTTGCGCCCTGGTCCAAACAAATTGAATGGGTGGATGCCGACCTGATGGATGTATTCGCACTGGAAAGTGCAGTCGCCGGGGCCGCACAGGTTTATCATTGCGCCGCATGGGTGTCGTTGCGGCAGTCGGACAAGGAGCAAATGATCCATGAAAACGTGACCGGTACTGCCAACCTGGTAAACTTGTGTATGGATTATGATTGCAGGCTGGTACATGTAAGCTCCGTTGCTGCCATCGGCCTTGCCAAGCCGGGCGACCTGATCACCGAAAATCATCACCTGGACCAGGCCAACGAAACCGACGGCTATGCCTTGTCCAAACTGGAAAGTGAAATGGAAGTATGGCGTGGTATTGCTGAAGGCCTGGAGGCAGTGATTGTCAATCCTTCCATCATCATCGGCGGCAATGCGGGTACAGGGGGAAGCGGGGAACTTTTTGACCGTGTGCGTAGAGGCCTCAAATTTTATACCTCGGGCAGCTGCGGCTTTGTAGATGTATCCGATGTGGCCAAATGCATGATCGCACTAATGAACGGTGATATCATCGCCGAACGTTTCATCGTCAGCGCTGAAAATGTTTCCTTCAGGCAAATAACAGCTGAGATTGCCGATGGCTTTGGCATAAAGCCGCCATCAATTTATGCCAGCCCCTGGATGATGGGAATCGCCTGGCGGGCTGCAAGGTTGTGGGCTGTATTGACCGTAACCAAACCGGCCATCGATAAGGTATCTGCTCAATCGGCCTCAATGACGCGTGATTACGATAACACGAAGATCAAAAAAGCAATTGGGATCGAATTTAAACCTGTAAGTGAATCGGTAAAGGAAATCTGTGAGAAATTAAAAGCGTAGAGACGCAATGCATTGCGTCTCTGCCCCCATTAATATTGTCCTATCGAAAGCAATACCAACGTGCAGGCATATTCTGTTTCAATACCTTGTTCGTTGGCCATGCGCCGCAGCTCAGCGTTTTCCGTACCGGGGTTAAAGATGATACGTTTGGGGTGGGTTTTCAGGATGTAGTCATACAATCCTTCCTGGTTATGCGGGCCAACATATAAGGTAATGGTGTCAATATCCTCATGGATGGTTTCCGGTTTCTCAATGGGCACACCGGCAATTTCGCCGGTTTTTATGCCAACGTTTACGATGCTATGCCCGCTCCGCACCAGCCTGTTTGCAGCCAGGTTTGCATACCGGCCTGTGTTTGGCGTTGCGCCCAGCACTAATGTTTTTTTATTTTTATTTGATGATTCCACCGATTTTATTTTGTGATTTCACCGATTCTTTTGTGATTGCATTTAATCGGTGTAATCACTCAAAAATCTGTGTAATCCTTGTTAATAACGCTATTTGACCCGAATGGTAGATATGATGTTGTATCAATCCCCGTACCAATTCCTCAAAAGTAACACCGGAGCCAATCTCGCGGTCTCTTTCATCTTTGCATGGTTCGGTCCATTGTTCTTCGGGAAAATCCCGGATGGCAGCCAGCAAATTTACGTTAACCAGTTTCAGGTCATTGACATAGTTCTGCCATTTTTCTTCGGTGGGTGCGCCATGGTTGGGCCAGTCGCCGCTGGAGGGCATTCCAGCAGACATGCCGTTCATGCGGTCCAACACCTCTTCTGTCCACGAAAGCATGTGCAAAACGATGCCGGCGATGTCATGCACCGATCCCGGCGGCTTTTCAAAAGCGGCTTCAAATCCAACCTGCTCCAGTATGGTATAAACCGGCGAACCATACCATGGTTCGCCCGATAATACGTTTTCTAATTCCTGCGAAAGTTTGTCAGCTATATTCATGATAATAGATTTTTTACTGCTGATGCGCAATTGATCCCGTCGATCGCCGCCGAGATGATACCTCCTGCATAACCCACGCCCTCGCCGCATGGAAACAAGCCCGCCACTTGCGTATGCTGCAATGTCTCTTTATCGCGTGGTATCTTCACCGGCGATGAAGTGCGCGATTCCACCCCTACCAAAATGGCCTCGTTAGTATAATATCCCTTCATTTTGCGACCGAATACCGGCAAGGCCTTGCGCAGGCGCTCGTTGATCCGCGCGGGTAATATTTCCTTCAATTCAACGCTTTTTGTACCGGGAAGATAGGAATTAACGGGCAAATCGACCGATAGCCGGTTTTCTACGAAGTCGATCATCCGCTGTGCCGGTGCAACTAATTTGCCGCCACCAGCATTAAATGCCAGCTGCTCTATTTCCTGCTGGAACCGCAGCATTTTGAGGGGATCTTCACCTCCGGCAACATCTTCCAGGTTCACCTGCACTACGGTACCAGAATTGGCAAAGGGGTTATTTCTTTTAGATGGGCTCCATCCATTCACCACAATCTCATCAAAATCCGTTGCGCAGGGGGCTATAATACCCCCTGGGCACATGCAAAAGGAAAATACGCCCCTGTCGTCCACCTGCTCAACCAGGTTATAGTAGGATGGCGGCAGGTCAGGGCCGCGATGCTCACAATGGTATTGGGCCTGGTCGATGATCTCCTGCGGATGCTCAATACGTACACCCAGGGCAAATGCTTTTGCTTCGATCAGGATGTTTTGTTTGTGCAGCATTTCGAAAATATCCCTTGCGGAATGCCCGGTGGCCAGGATAACAACGGCGGCCGAAAGCTTTTCGCCGGAGGCCAGCTGCACGCCCTTTATTTTTCCAAACTCCACCAGCAGCGCTGTCACTTTTGCATCAAATTGCACCTCGCCGCCGGCATCCAGGATACTATCTTTTATCGAGGTGATGATCTGCGGTAATTTGTTGGTGCCGATATGCGGGCGGGCGTCTATCAGTATATCTTCAGTAGCGCCATGGGCCACAAAGGTTTTCAGCACAGCGTTTACATCCCCCCGCTTGGTCGAGCGCGTATACAGTTTACCGTCCGAATAAGTCCCTGCGCCGCCCTCTCCAAAGCAATAATTCGATTCGGGATTAATCAGCCCCTGCTTATTGATATTTGCCAAATCACGGCGGCGTTGTTTTACGTCTTTACCGCGCTCCAAAATGATGGGTTTTAAACCAAGTTCAATACACCTTAATGCTGCAAACAACCCGGCCGGCCCGGCGCCGACGATAATCACGGGCCTGGCATTCTTTACATCCGAGTACTTAACCGTGAAGGTTTCCGGTACATAAACCTCATCCACAAAAACCTGCACCTGCATGCGGTAAACTACCTTGCGGCCGCGTGCATCGATGGAACGTTTAAGGATTTTTAAAGCGGATATTTTTTGCGGAGATATATTCAGCGTCGAGGCAGACAGCTTTTTTAATATGGCCTCATCTTCCTGCTGCCCGGGCGGGCACGTGATCTCAATTTCTTTAACCATGGTTTGCCGGGTTTTTATCCCGGATGGAGCAAAGGTAAGAAGTTACGTGCGCTATTTGAATTTCATAGCATGAAAAATGGGTATCAATTTATCGGGCGTGAAATCGTTCAAATTATTACTTAAATAAAAATAATACGCATCAGCAAGGCTGTCCTTATGTATTGCTACGGCGGTGCAATATTTGTACCCCTTACCAAATTCTCCGGCAACCTCGCAAAAACTGCTCGCGCCCCAATCTGCATTAAACTCGTTCTTTACGGCTTCCGCTGGAAACGGGCCGACATGGCGGGCTGTGCCGTTGCTGATATTGCCCATTGTGCTAACAAATGCTCCATAATACAGTTGGTTTGGCCCAACCACCATATGCGTAGTTCCATTTTTCTGCATTGCGTCAAACTGAATAAACACACTATCCAACGGAGCAACAGCATAACGGACTTCAAAGTCTTTAGAGGGGTCCTTTAAGGCATATTCATAATGCATTTGGTTGTTTTTAATAATCGGTACCTCTATGAAACCATCTGGCGGCGTGAAAGTCATTTTCGCGCGATTTAGTCGGTCGGCAAACATTGACGGCAGGTTATCAGATTTGAATGAGGTTGCTGCTAAAAGCGCACAACAAGCGAACAGCCACAGCGTTTTTTTCATGGCATTAAGGTTTACTAAATGTATAAAAATTTCTTAAAACACAAGATCCGGCGCCACAACCGGTTATTTAACATTTTTTAACTTTTTTTAACAAAACAATCCGGCCCCAAAAGCGCCCAAACAATCGCATTCAATTAGGTTTTCCTGTCGCAAAAGCATGCAAAACGGGCCAACTCCTAATTAATTAGGAGAAAAACGTCCGCCTTCGTATCACTAACCGTACGAAAACGAACACTTTCGTAGTAGGCCAAAAATTTATTTTATTGATTATCAATTATTTAAAATAAGGGTATCAATATTGGCATGGTCTCATCAAATCAAAAACGATGATGACCACCGACACACGATTAGCTGAAATGTGGGAAGGCTGCCTCAAAAACGACCGGAAGCAGCAGGAACTTTTATACCGCACACTGGCCCCCAGGATGCTGGCAGTTTGCATGCGCTATGCCCACGACAGAGACGAGGCCCAGGATATTTTGCAGGAGGGCTTTATAAAAATGTTTAACAATGCCCACAAATACCGCGGTGAAGGAAACCTGGAAGGCTGGATACGCCGAATTATGGTACACTGCGCCATTTCGCGCTACCGCAAGCAAAAACCAATGGTTTTGGTGGAGGACTTTACCGAAGACAACGAATCGTTTAGCAACGGCTACAATGCCCACGGCCTGGAGGCAAAGGACCTGCTGAAGATGATTCAAAAACTGCCGCAAATGTACCGGTCGGTATTTAACCTGTACGCTATCGAGGGTTATTCGCACCAGGAGATCGGCGCAAAGCTGGGCATTACCGAGTTGCTGTCGCGCACCAACCTTTGCCGTGCAAGGGTTATTTTAAAAGACATGGTCAATAAGCTTACCGCCAGCGAAGTTTGTTATATGGCGGGATAATAAGCCACTAAAATTACGTCTACTCATCATATATCCGGAGACGCAAAATATTGCGTCTCTACTTTTTACGCCTGCTCCTATCGCTTCAAATTCACTTCCCTGAAAATTGTTCCTGACGGACTAAGGATATTTTGTGTGGTAATATTGACTGTAATGCCGGTTTGGGTAATAACGCTGGCTTCGGTAGTGCCGTTAATCACCAGTCCGAATTTTTGAAGGATGACGCTTTTTGACGACACCTGCTTGTAGGCCAATGTGTCATAGGCATCCCCCTCCCTGGTATAACAAAACCCATCGGTCCTGAAGTCAAAATAATCTCCCGAACTCCCGTAATAATTGGAAATTACAGGCTCGGTTTTTAACCACGAATTGGATATGCTGTCCTGCACAAGCTGCCATTTACCTGTCAGTGACATCGAGCCATTCATTTTGCCAGGGTCGCATCCGGGTTTGGTACAACCGGCTGTTATAAAAACGAATATGATGATGACGGGCAGGCTTTGTAATTTCATGATTATGGTTAACGTTCTGTGTCCTTACGCCCGCTTGTGCTTAAACGCTACAAAAAAATCTCAAAATTATTTATGCCTCGACCCCATCAAAAACGTCATCTCCCCGCCATTCATAATATCAGCATGGCTTATAAAATAGCTATTCAGCACTTTGCCATTCAGCATGATCTTCTGCACATAAACATTTTTATCGCTTTGATTTTTTACATTGACCGTAAATGCCTTCCCATTCTCTAAATTGAGCACTGCGTGGTAAACTGATGGGCTGCCGATAGCATATTGGTCTGACCCCGGCGCAACCGGGTAAAAACCTAATACACTAAAAATATACCACGCACTCATTTGGCCTGTATCATCGTTGCCACCCAAACCATCGGGCGTGTTTTTGTACATCTTCGGAATGATCATCCGCACTTTCTCCTGTGTTTTCCAGGGCTGGCTGGTCCAGTCGTACAGGTAAGCGATCTGGTGCGATGGCTCATTACCGTGCACATAGTTGCCGATGATGCCGTCTTTGGTAATATCTTCCGTCTCAGCAAAATATTTATCCGGCAGGTCATAGCTAAACAAGCTGTCGATATAAACGATAAAACGCTTTTCGCCGCCCATAGCCTGCATCAGGCCCGGCACGTCGTGCGGCACGTATAGCGTATAGTTCCAGGCATTCCCCTCAATAAAGCCCATGCCGATGGTGGTAAACGGATCAAACTTGGTTTTGCGGAAACTGCCGTCGCCCAGCTTAGGGTGCATAAAGCCGCTTTTAGGGTCGAAAACATGCTGCCAGTTTTGTGAGCGCTTGATAAAGGTGTCATAAACATCTGTACGGTTCAGTTTTTTGGCCATTTGGGCAATGCACCAATCGTCATAAGCATATTCCAGTGTGGAGGATACGGAGTTGTCGTCCTTTTCATCAGGTATATAGCCCATATCATTAAAATACCCAATGCTTTGGTAATCACGGTGGTTGGCTGTGGTAACCGCTGCATCCAATGCCTTATTGGCATCAAACGGGGCGTTGCCTTTTACAACGGCATCCGCTATTACCGATACGCTGTGAAATCCGCTCATACACCAGTTCTCATTAGCCGAGTTACTCCAGATGGGCAGCATGTGCTCAGGGCTTTGGTCAAAATGGGCCATCATGCTTTTTACCATATCGGCATTCCTGTCGGGCTCGATGATGTTAAACAGCGGGTGCAAGGCGCGGTGCGTGTCCCAAAGGCTAAAGGTGGTATAATTGGTAAACCCCTCAGCCTGATGTACCTGCTGATCGAGCCCTTTATATTTACCATCGGCATCCATATAAACCGTCGGGTTGATCATGGCATGATACATCGAAGTGTAAAAGTTCTCCTTATCATTCTTGCTGCCGTCGATCACAATTTTATGCAGCTCTTTCTCCCATAATTGCTGGCCGTCAGTCTTTACTTTTTCAAAATCCCAGCTTGGTATCTCGGTTTGCATATTGTTCAGCGCGCCGTCAATGCTCACCGGCGAAATGGCCATTTTTATCTTTATCTTTTCCCCTTCGGCGGTTTTAAAGTCAAACCAGGTGCGTATTTGTCTACCCGCAACGTCGGGGAAGTTTTTTACCCCATTAAATTTGCCCCAAAAGCCGCCGTAAACCTCGCGTTTCGCAAAGTTTTTGTAACCCATCTGGGTAAACGGCTTGCTGAAGGTCATCGCGAAATATAACGTACGGGTGCGGGCCCATCCGTTTGTGATGCGGTAACCTGCAACCGTGCTGTCGTTCACCCGCCGCATATAAACCCACAAATTTTTATCCGGATAATTGTATATGCCGGCCATCAGGTCCAAAATAATATGTGCATTATCAGATTTCGGGAAGGTATATTGATGAAAGCCCACTCGGGTGGTTGTGGTCATTTCGGCCAAAATATTATAGGCATCGAGCTTTACACGGTAATAATTGGCTTCGCTCACTTCGTTATCATGCGAGAAAGCCGACCGATACCCACTGCCGGGTTTATCAGCCGTACCGGGATTTAATTTCAGCGGGCCAACGGTTGGCATGATCAAAAAATCTCCCAAATCCGAATGGCCGGTGCCGCTGAAATGGGTATGGCTAAAACCTGTTATGGTTTTATCATCATATTGGTATCCTGCACAGTATTTATAAACGTCAGGGTTATAATGTCCGTTCAGATCATAACTTACGGAATCAGTTTCAGGGCTCAACTGCACCATCCCAAAAGGCACCGTCGCCCCCGGAAAAACATGTCCCATGCGTTGTGTGCCGATAATGGGCTTTACATATTGTACAAGATTTTCGCTGGAATTTGTTTGCGCTGCCGCGATAAAAACTATGCAGCTAAAAAGGACGGTCAGTATTTTCTTCATTGACAGATGTAATAAATAAAGCGCCAAATTAAACTAAGATTTATAAGATTGAAAGAATTTTTGGATTGCCGCTGTTTAAATCTTCTAATCCTCCCAATCTTATAATCAAGGTTTACACCTGTTTTAATCCTCTAATCCTTTAAATCCTATAAATCTAAGTTTAATCTTAGTTCAGACACAATGGCATAAAAATACCCAGTTGTAACAATGGTATGTATATTGTAATCTAAATTGTAAATTCACACAGAATTAAATCTAAAAAGCACAAATCATGAAAAGTTTATTAATAGTATTGGGCGTAATTGTATTTATATGCCTTATCGGCGGGTGCAGCTACAACGGCATGGTATCCAAAGACGAAAATGTAAAAGCGAAATGGGGCGTTGTGCAGGCAGATTACCAGCGCCGTGCCGACCTGATCCCTAACCTGGTAGCTACGGTTAAAGGCGTCGCAAATTTCGAAAAGAGCACTTTAACAGCTGTTACCGATGCACGTGCGAGAGCAACCTCTATCCAGGTTGATCCAACCAAACTAGACCCGGCTACCATACAAAAATACCAGGCTGCACAGGGCCAGTTAAGTACTGCACTGGGCAGGCTGCTGGTTGCATCTGAAAATTATCCTGACCTGAAGGCCAATCAAAATTTCTCGGACCTGCAAGCTGAGCTTGCCGGCACTGAAAACCGGATCAAATTTTCACGCAAGTCCTTTGTTGAAGCCGTTCAGGAATATAACACTGCCGTTCGGTCGTTTCCCGCTGTTATCACCGCCAAACTTTTTGGTTTTAACCAAAAGGGTAGTTTTTCAGCAGACACCGCCGCACAAAAGGCCCCTGTAGTTGGAAGTTTTAATTAATATAAAAGAGATTTGTTGGATCCTGTTCGGTGCGATAAAATAACGACCTGATCATCGATCCGGCAAATCTTAATTCAAAATTCACTAATTCGCCAATTCACTAACTCACTAATCAGCCCATGGCCATATTTAACGATGACGAGCAATTACGCATAAAAAAGGCGATAGAAGGTGCTGAAAAGCATACCTCGGGCCAGCTGCGCGTTTGTATCGAAAAAACCTGCAGCGAAGACGTGCTCGACCGTGCAGCCAAATACTTCAACAAGTTAGATATGCACAAAACCCACCTGCGTAATGGCGTATTGATATATGTGGCTGTTGAGGATAAAAAATTTGCCATTATCGGCGATGCCGGCATTAATAAAGCCGTGCCGGAAAATTTTTGGGACGACACCAAAGAAGATATGCTGGAACATTTTAAGGCGGGAAACCTTGTAGAAGGTATTGTTACCGGCCTTGAAATAGCAGGCGACCACCTTCAAAAATACTTCCCCCACACAAGGGACGACGATAACGAGTTGCCCGACGACATTGCCTTCATGGACGGCAAATAAACTTAACATCATGTCAAAAAAACTTATATTATCCCTGGTCATCCTGTTTACGGGGGTACTTGCGTATGCACAGAAATTTCCGGACAAACCTAACCCGCCAAAATTGGTCAACGATTTGGTTCATTTGCTATCCGAGGGTGACAGGCAGCAGCTGGAAAATAAACTGGTAGCATTTGACGATACCTCCTCGGTTCAAATCGCCATCGTGCTAACGGATACGATCGGCGAGTACGACATTAGCGAGTATGCCGTCGGCCTGGCAAATAAATGGGGGATCGGCCAAAAAGGGAAAGACAACGGCGTTTTGGTATTTGCCGCTATTAAGGATCGTAAAATTACTATCCAGGTTGGGAACGGGGCCGAGGCGGTGGTACCGGATATGCTTGCAAATCGTATCATCGAAAACGATATCCGGCCAAATTTCCGCCAACAGCAATATTACCAAGGTTTGGATGCAGCTACAGACGACCTGATAAAATTAACAAAAGGCGAATACAAAAACACAAATCCGCGGCATGCGGAGCGCAGCAACGGCGGAGGTTATGGCATCCTCATTTTTATTGTTATTTTTATTCTCATCCTAATTTTCCGCGGCCGGGGCGGCGGCGGGCAGGTTATTGGCGGCGGCGGAAGTCCGTGGCTGTGGTTCCTGGGCGGCACATTGCTCGGCAGAGGCGGCGGCGGCTGGGGAGGC
>OLLK01000136.1_pt1 | contig 55541 bp, 85 predicted proteins | sample 1604531 | NCBI WGS metagenome assembly OLLK01 (sample SAMEA104055722, study PRJEB20765) | soil metagenome | isolation source: soil | reverse complement strand
CTCAATTCACTGCAACTAATGGCATTTTTGCGGGGAACATAGCTACGGGGCATACTGTATATCTTAACCCCAACGGCAACGGGGTGTTTTTCGGTGATGGAAATTTTAATCAGTTCCTTTATTTCAGCCAGATACTTACCGGAAATATAAATGATACACTCCCGGCTCGGTCAGGAACGGTGAGCGTGGAGATAAAAACACAAACCGCCGTGAGTGGCTCAACATCAGGTAGCGCAACATTTATAATGCCTTTTCAGCAACCGGGGTATAAGAAAGTGATGATTAATTGCGCGGCATTATTAGGAACCGCCACATATACATTCCCAACCGCTTTCGCAAATACACCGGTAATTCCTACAACCAACGGACTATCAGCATCGCTCGTCACGACGCTAAATACAACCACAGTAACGGTAACCGGCGCGACATCTACCGGGCTATTAATCATAGAGGGCTATTAAATGAAAAACATAATCACCATATTTCTTTTACTATTGTCGGTTGCGGCTTTCGGGCAGAAACTCGACACTATAGGTAATACTAATCAGGTTGTCCCGCAACGTGGCGGATATGACCAAATGACCTTTGCGAGAATGCCATTGTCTCCCGTAAGGATTACAAAATACGATAGCATAGGGAGGTATTACTATGACACCGCTACCCATACATTTATGGTGCATAACGGCAGCGCATGGACGGCGGTAACCGGCGGTGGCGGTGGTGCAGATAGCAGTGTTTTCTCAAGCCGGTACAGGAATGATACAGGCAACCAAAATATCAGGAACTATATATCTGCATCCTATCAGCCGCTCCTCGGATTTACCCCATACACCCCAGCGCAGGTAAACATCAATATTCACGATACGGCTAACGTCCTTCGTTCGCTTATACCCGCAGGATTCACCTTAGCCACCGGCGATACAGTTCATAACTCAACCGCAAATTCCATAATCTATGTTGACAACAACGGCCTGCTGCAAACGAGCGATAAACTTTATTTTGACGGCACTACAACAAGCATCACAACCAACAACTTTAATATTGGCAATAGCGGGGCCACGAACGGGACTAACATTGCCGCCGATGATGCATCTGGTTTTATCAGTGAACAAGCCTATGCCTTTTACTTCAACATTCCGACCGTAGGGGCTATAGGACAAGTAGGTGACGGCTCTATAGGCTCCAACAATCACTATGCGGCATTTGGCGACTATCAGGGGGCTGCTAATCACTCGGTAATAGTAATAGATGATAATGCCAAGACCTGCACGATAAGGGCTGACAATGGAACGATACTAAGCAGCTTGAATCCAAATTCTCTGCTGTGCATTAATGGGAGTAATGCCATTTCTAATGCTACGGCGGGAAATGGAGTGAGGTTCACCGCAGGGACGCTCACAGCAGATACCGGCATAGTAGCCACGCTAAACAGAGTGCGGAAATTAGAGGACAGCCTAAACGCATTGATTGCAACGAAAGGCACAGGTACAGTAACGCAAGTCGTGGCCGGGGCAGGCTTATCCGGCGGGGCAATAACCACTACAGGTACCATTAGTATGCCGAATACCGGCACCGCAGGAACATACGGAAGCGCTACCCAATGCCCGGTAACTACTTATGATGCACAGGGGCGGGAAACAGGTGTAATGCTGGTTACTATAACCCCGGCATTTGCAAGCCTTACCGGCACACCGACTACCGTTGCGGGGTATGGCATAACAGATGTGTACACCAAGACAGCCGGGGATGCGCGGTATGCGCCTATATCAATTACCGGGACAGTTACCAATGTTTCCGGCACAACCAATCAAATAGATGTAGCTACAGGAACATCAACCCCAGTAATATCCCTTCATAGCGGCGGTACATTACCGGGCGCATGGAATGTAGGCACGCCATCAATCGCAACGCTTACAAACGCAGTGGGATTGCCACTAACTACTGGCGTTACCGGTAATCTCCCCGTTACGAACCTCAACAGCGGAACAGGTGCAAGTTCATCAACTTTTTGGAGGGGCGATGGGACTTGGGCGACGGCTGGTGGCGGCACAGCCACATCTACACCAACAGCATCAACGCCGGCGGCATGGGACGGTAATGTAAATTTATCAACCAATAATCTAATATATTCAGTCATAACATTCACAGCAACTGGAACAACAACCATAACTGCAACTACTCCAAATCGAATACATTTTACAAATACTTCGGCTACTTTACAAATGCCAGTAACATCTACATTAAGCCAAGATCAATTTTGGTGGGTTCAAAATTATGGAAGCGGAACAGTTACGATAAATTCAAGTGGCGGTAACATAATAAGGTCTTTACCAACATTAACATCTTGCATAGTGGAGGTTTATTCCGTAACAGGCACAACAGCTTCATCTTGGAAGGTGTTTGATATACCGACAAATGGAGTTTTGAATATTTCCGGGGCGCTTACTGTTGGAGGCGCAATAAACGCATCAGGTGGTGGGATAACAATGGGTGGCGGTCTTATAAGTTGTCAGGGCGGCACAATAGGTTCATGCGGGAATATATCTTTTAATTCCGGCCTTACTCTTAATCCACACACATCAACATCATCTGCTGATTGTGCAGGAACTGCAACATTAGCAAGCGGTACCGTTACTGTGTCAACGACTTGCCCTTTAACTGGAGATATAATTTACCTGACCTATAATACACCATCAGGGACACTTGCTTCTGGCTTATCTGCTCCAGTTGGAAGCATAGTCAATGCCACTTCTTTTGTGATTAATTCTTTAACTACAGCAGGGGTAGTTAATACTCTTGACAATTCTACAGTTAATTATATAATAATGCATCATCATTAATCTTATTCTATGAAAAAACTACTTTTTTTACTCGCACTTCTACCATTGTTCTGCAATGCGCAGTCTGTGTATGTTGACACCATCAGCAACTATTCCGGCAGGCTTTGCGCGGATATAGAGCCGCAATCTGTACCGTTTCTTACTGGAACCATAAGCATATCGCGCCTATCTGTTGGTAGTGTGCAATTCAACAATGGTATGGTGTCGGGTACATGGTATTTAGATTATTTCATCATACCAAACTGGTACACCCTAATGACTGGTAACTTTTCAATACCGATGGATCAGAATCTATCAATGTATGCTGCGAGAGTGCCGCTATTCCAATACCTCGGCTATGTAATGACTTTAGACAACGGGCTGAAACTAAATATTCAATTTTCAACTGGAAGATAATGACACAGGAAAGATTAAACGCACTCAAAAAAATATGGCGATCCGTAAAGGTCAACAAGGAATTTATCGCCATAGTGATAGGGTTTATTTCTATTAGCTTTGAGTTTAAAACCCAAGTAGTCACCCCGATTTACAATGACGTTCAGCTAATACATACAACAAGCAGCGACCTGACTGCATTCCATAAAGAATTTTCAGAGTACAAAATAAATATCCGTGTGCAATTTGACAAGTTGCGGGAAGATAACGGCGGGCGCGATGCTAAGGTTGACCAATGCCTGTTAGATGATGCAGTATTAAAAAACGTTTGTAAAATAAAGTAACAATGGAACAACAAGCAGACACTACCGACAAATGGAGATTCAAACTTATCATGGCTTTTATCTTCTACATGGTAAGCCTCGTAATGGCATACATTTTCTGCATCACATTTCTGAAAGTGCCGGACGCAAGTAAAGACCTGGCCAATATCGCTTTAGGCTTTTTGCTTGGCAACGTTTTGGGCGTATGTGTTGCCTACATACTTGTAGGTAGCCCGGACAAGAAAACGCAGGGAGTAGCACCCGGAACGCAGCAAAGCAGTATTGAGGTAACTAAGACACAGACTGGGCTATACACCGGCCCACTTCCGCCACCAACACCTGATAACCCATAACTATGCCAACATCGAAAGAATACTTAGAAAATTGTCTGCTGAATACGAATATTCAGGCCGCTATGCATGTGGTGAGAACCACAGAAGGAACGACCGCAATGGACGGGTACGGCTATCTTTTCGGGAGTAGCTCAAATAACGAATTGCGCTTTACCGATTTCAGCACCCACCCAAATAATCACCAGGTACACAATAACATAAATTCGACCGCTGCCGGGGCTTACCAAATACTTTACAAAACCTACACAGACCTGTGCGAAAAGTACGGCTTTACCGACTTTGAGCCACATACGCAGGATTTGATGTTTTGCGCCCTGCTGGACGGCATAGGTGTTCTAAATGCAGTTGGTAAAGGGTTGATGCTGCAGGAACAGATATTGGGTAAAATGAGCGGCATATGGGCTTCCCTGCCATATTCGCCATACGGGCAGCCCACACACACGGTGGCCGATGTTCGCGCCGCCTATCTTGCCGCAGGAGGGGCTTTCGGAGTATGATATACCTAACCGCTATAGCTGTTACATGCCTTGTTGTAGCCCTTGCTCACGACATACTAAAGCGTGATGATGTGGACTACCAAGCCTTAGTAAAAAAGTATTGGGCAGCCGTAGCGGGTACAATAGTTACCGGGGTTGCGATATGGGCGTTGATTGAAATTATTTCTTAATGAAAAAGTTTGGCATTATTTCCGAACTTTTTTAAAAACAGACTATAGCGACCTATTATTTCAAACAAAAAGTTTGGCGAAAATTCCAAACTAATTATAGTAAAATTATTTCTAACAAATAAAAACCAAACAAAATGCACATCGAAGTAATAGCAATCCCCGGCGAAGTAAAGGCAATCGCGGGCAAATTGGGGGTGCTGACCCAAGCAGTAAAAACAGCCCTGCAAAGCAATGTTGCCATAGGCGCAACCGCGCTCATTGATATGTACTACCCCGATGCAGGGGCATTACGTACGGAACTCATTGCCCTGTGCGAAAAGGCTATTACCACATGCCAATTGATACAGGCCGCTGATTGGAGCGGAGTAACGGCCAGGCTGCAAAGGTTGGTGGCTGATAGTACGGCTATCCTGCACGGCAAACAGCACGGCATCAGCGTGTATATCCAATGGGTTGAAGTGGAGATACGCGACCTGCTGGATAAACAGGCATAAAGAAGGTTTAAACATAAGGCTGCGCTATTCTTGGCGTGGCTTTTTGTTTGTTAGGACCTTATTGTCACCTATGATAATCAGCGAGTTAAATATTAACGATGCACTATTTACGCTAAAGTTAGGACCTCGCTGGTCACGCCTTTGGCCATGTGGTGTAAGGTGCTACTATTACTATAGACTCTATGGCTTTTTTGTTTGTTGATGCGTTTTTATCAACTTAATATTTTCTTTTGCCTCTTTCATTCTTTCGGGAACTTTGCTTATTAATTCTAAGTTTTGAAAAATAAGCCATTTTAACTGTGCTTCGTCATCTGGTAGGGTATCAGGCATAATAAAAGCAGGGTCAATAGCCAATTCAGATTTATTCTCATTCCTTATTCCCGCATGAGCTTGTTTGTTTTGGCGGTCTAAAACTGATTGGCGAAATTTATCGCGGGATAACTGCAACCTATCCTTTTGTTCTAAGCGCGCCCTGTATAGTTGTTCACAAGATTCTTCGTAGGTCATTGTGCAAGTTGTTTCTTAGCCCTTTTTGAAATAATAGCAGCACGCTTCTGCTCTATTAAATGCGGATATGTTGCCCTTATTTCATCCGAGGTAAATGCCATCCCTGTTGCGTACTTTAAGTCGTGCTGAATGCACCCAATAAGATAGCTTTCTTTTAATTCCTCGCAATTCTTTTTTTGATTTTTTGCATTATGTGCTTGCTGGCTTTTATATTTTCTTTTGCCGCCCGCTGGGTATTTCTGCATTTCTATTAATTTGTTATAGTAATGTGGCTCATTCACCTTTAGGTACTTCCACCATTCCCGACCTACCTGTGTGTTTATTTTATGGATAAGAAATGTTATTGCATCTGTTTTTTCCGCAGCCCCATATTGCGAAGGATGCATATCCCTTATTTCCTCCTGCACTTCCATTAGTACTTCGGTCGGGTCAATAGCTGATTTTTTATGTATCCACGGCGTGAATCTAACTAACTTATAAATGTATGTTGTGAGCCGTTTCCAAACTACTGGGTTATTTAATGAACACTCCCCATCTTCTAAATAATAATAGCAATACGGCTGATCTTCATAGCCAGGCGGTCGTGTAAGCCCGCGCGTTTTTTTTATAGGATTTAGTAACTCCCTATCAATCATTTCCTTTGTGATTACAGCATCTTTCCCAAGTTTAAATCTTAATCTTTGTTGGGCGTTGTTTCTAATGTTCGGCATACTGTTATTAGATATTGGAAGTGTGGTAGCTTCTTTTTGTCTTATAGATAAGTCGCTTTTTTATTTGGCATACAGGCTCAAAAGTGGTGGTTTCTTCTTTGATGGTGTAACTTTCAATTTCTTCTTTACCTGCATCGTTTAGTACAGTCCTCCGGGTGCAACCGCAATTACAAATATTATCCCTGTAGATGTAGTTCCCGTACTGCTGTTGTTCCCCCTTAACGTAGCGGTGTTCAACTATCATATTATGATAATTTATATGAAAAATGACGTTCTATAATGTTTTAGAGAAAGGATTTTAATCTTACGAAGTAGCCATGTCGATTTACTTTTGCGCTCACTCCGGTTTAAAATCCAACACACCTTACGGGGTATGTCTCGCGGTTATTATGTTGAGTAGGTTTTTACAAAGATAGGAAAATCTACTTAACATCAATAACTTATTATAGAACTTATCCCGAAAGTTGAAGGTTATGGATATGAAGTTAAATCAGGGTACTGTAGCTGGGTGTACTTTTGTTTGTAAAATAGCAGGATTCCTTTCCTGTTAAATGATTTTTGTTTGGAAAGTAGTATATTTGCTTTATTCTGTCAGTAGTAGTGCATAAAAAGAAGTCAGTCACGGGCTTCTTTTTTTATTTCAGGAATGTTTGTACATTTGTAGAGAAAAGCATCCTGCCCGGTTCTTTTTAACATTGCACACCGCTGCAAAGCCTTCAAGGGGCAATCTGACGGTTATTTGCGCAATGTATCTGGCTGCCAACCAAATTATTTAAAAGCCCCGGAAAACTCCGAGGCTTTTTTATTTCCAACCATCAAGTAACTGCTGACAGTTGAACAGGTGCAATAAATGCACGGGTTGACCATATTCCCGAATCCGGGAGAATGATTGAAACGGTTGATGGGCGCGGGTTTGTTGCTTAATTTGGAAAAGGAAAGTTACTTACAATAACAATTCCTTGATTTTTCGGCAGCGGTAGGCCAGTTGACTCGTTTGCGTCCTGCTACATGACACCTACTAATAGCAGCATCATCATTGAAATGAAATTCATTGTAGTCGTGATAGCCGAAAATATACAACAGGTTGCGCGTATCATCTTCTTCCGCCCCAATGAGTGCTACGGGGCTATTTCTTGCAATCACAACACTTTTGCAGTTAAATATTTTAAGTTCCCCGCTTCGGTAAATTCCAATTACGTAGGCGCAACTTACGGTATCTCTTTTGGGCTTAAAGAAACTGAATGTATCGCTAAGATAGTAACCGAATGTATCGCTAATATGGTAGCTGAATCCCGCTGGCGGTAGCACCCAATGATATATTGAATCCTGCGCTTTTGATTGTAGGCATAAAAGCAATAAAGCCACTGTTAATACTTTCTTCATGTTGTTTGTTTATTTTTTTACTCGTTAACAATAAACTCAATACCGATACTCTTCAATTCCTCAACCTGCTTCTTACTCACTTTTACCTGCACTCGCCTTAATTTGTCGTACAGGGTTAGAACGTAATATTTACGTCCTTGCGGAGTAGTGCGGGTTGTGGTGTGGAGCGTCATTTTAAATCTAAATTATGAGCCTTGCCGAAAGTCATTTCGGGGCATAGAATAAACTTTGCCCGATAACATTGATTTGGGGTAAGTCCACAGTACGCATCTACCTGTATGAAGTTGTTTCTTTGCCAATAAAGCATGTCGCTATCATCATCAAATATCACATACTGCTTAAAGTCGGAACCTACATTCGAAGTGCCGCCAAGTAGCATTTTTATATTTTGCTGAATCCAAACGTATATTTCATTGCCCCTCAAAGAACCTTCTGATTGAAGTATTGGAGTAAAGGCGATAATCTCTCCTTTAAAGCCCTTTTTATTAAGCAGTGATTGCAGGTATGGCATAGTATTACCCATGCGCCACGTCGAGCTAATAACAACCTTTGCGCCCGTTTCCTTGATAAGTAAATTAAGGAACCTGATATTTGTTTCATCAATCATCGAAAGGTGATAATCTTCTTTATCTTCATCCTTTCTGCGCTTTCTTTTTTTCCTAAAAAGTAGTTGGCTGTTAAGCACTCCATCAATGTCGAGGAATATTATTTTCATCTTCCAATTTTTAAAGGTTATCCAAAGTGCATTTATTGCACAGTGGTTTTTATTCCCAATCAAATACTACATGCATGTAATACTCTCCGGCAAGTCCTGCCAATTCTTCTTCATGGCGCATCATCAGTTTTTTAAGTGCTTGAGCGCCCTTAAACTTTTCACGCCTTATTAACCTGCTCGATGAGTAAACGCTCAATTCACCCGACTTTTTAAATGCTGGTATCTTTTCGCCGTTGAGCGAGTATTTCCAGGTGTAGGGGGTTTTGTGGGTGTTGTGGTTTGCGGGCATTTATTTCTTTACTTTCAATTTCCTAACTGTTATTTTGTAAGAAGCTCCGTATGGCTGGATTTCGCTTGTTACGTCGGATAGCGTACAGTTAAAATATCCGGCATTGCAATCTTCTATTTGGGAAACAAGTAAAAAAAGTGCGCTCATTATTGTTACGGATTCATAGCCTTTTATAGTTTTTGTTTTCAGGTAATTAGCTGTAAGCCTCGTAAACTCCCCCAATCTTTCATTTGACCAATCCAAGTATGACGGGGCTTCCCTCTCCTCATCTGTCAATCGTTTATCAAACTCCCTATTTTTGATTTTAGCCAATTCGGAATCGCTTTTCTTTTTCATAAACCATTACTTTTTACGTGAACTTTTATATTTGTTTGCTGTTTTTATATTCCAGATATTCGGCTTCGGTGGCGGGTAGGAAAATATCAATCGGGGATGCATAGTTAGTGTATGTGTTCGCTTCGCTAATAAACCCGTCTCCCATCGGCAAGTATTCATGCACCTTAACGACTACCTTGCCTATCATGCAATCTTTTAGATATTGCGGCATATCCTCAACAGCGCGGAATTCATGCCATTTGAGGGGCTGGAAAATAGCAGGAAATTCATATGGCTTTACAAGCACTGATAAGCAGTCGCCTTTTATCCATATATCTCTATCTTCCTGCGTTAATATATCCCCGACCCTAAACGGGCTCCCCGGATATCTCAATGCCACCCGGACGCGCGGGGTAAGTAAGTTTGTGGTCATAAGTCTATGTTTAATTCAGGTATGTTCATTTTATTTGGTTTTTAACATCAAGAATAGAATCGCGGTCTATTGTATGCTCATACTTTATTTCTATACAATAAACTTTAGAATATTTAGTATCCGCCTTTTCCGCACATTCATCAACTATGGAATCAGCCCAATCTTTGAGTAGTGCCTTAATTTCCTTATCGCCCATTGTTTTGTGAATAAGCACACCTGTTATTATTTCATCCACCAATTCTTGCGTTGTTTTCATAACTATTCAGGTTGTTTTAATTCTATTGTATGCGCACTCCCATGCGTCGTGACCCCCATCGCAATCATCTGAAATATCATTTCCGTGACCGTCTGAAATCCATTCTACCGAGGCCCAAAGTTCATCCGTTTCATTATCGCACAAAACAGCATCAGGATAAACCTTTATCACTTCATCTTGATAGTTGATTTCCATACTTTCCATTTTTATCTGTGGCAAAAAGCGCCACAGGGTTTGTTATTTTTGTGGTACATTCCTTTCAATACCCCTTTGCTTCATTTCCCAATCATACTTTAGTTCATAGTTATGGGAGTTACCAATGAGGTTGTAATTATCCTTACTGACTGATATTTTTACAAATGTCCTTGTCATTATTTCAGATACCGGGGCAACCTTATGGATATTAAATTGGTCAAGACGTAGCAAGGAAAATGAAGGGTAGCGCATTTCATTTTCAGGGAGTGCCTGCGCTCCCATTTCTGCCATTGAAATGTATTCATCCTGCGTAAGATTAAAATCTGAATAGTTGAATATCGTAGGGTTGCAATCGCACCAAATGTAATTCAGGTCGTTGGTCATAAACCCATCTGAATGATAGCCGGGGCGGTTGCCGGGATTACCGGGAGTAACTATACCGTGCTTCACGGTTAAATATACCGCAAGGCCAAAAAAAGTATCTTCATGCTTCATATCCCAAAACACGCGGTTTATTAAAGGCATCAGCGGTCGTAGTCGCTTAGGAACCCTAACCACATCGCTATTTTGCAACTTAATAGGGAGGTATAGATAAAAGCAACTTTCAGTAAAAACTATGTTGTATTGCCCCACGCAGGATGGTAATTTGCCGTATGGAAGTTTCATAATTTCATTATATTTTTTAAATCGTGTTGAAATTGCTTATAGTTCCTCGACGTGTATCGTAATAGCGTCCACCCCATTTGCGCGGCAAGATTATACTTAGTGCAATTATTAGTATAACCGCCTTTCGTCTGATGACCGCCTTTCTTTCCGGTTGCTACCAACCCCTCATATTCAATTCCGAGCCACCCACCAACGGCAATATCAAACCTGAATTTACGGGGCTTTGCAAACTGATATTCCGTTACAAACTCAATTCCCGCCTCTCTAAGCGTTTCCTTTATGAAAATCAGCCCGATCGCTTCGGTCTTGGGCATCTGCTTTATTTCCGCCAATACCCCCGCGTTTCGCTTCCTGATGCTGTCGGGGAGTGATTTAAGGTTGAGCATGGGTTAGTATGATAATGGTTTTCTTTTGGTGTTATACATGGTTGTGTACTCATTCTCGAAACGACACATCCCTGTTTCTGTATCAAGCGTTTCGCTATTAAAACCATCCTTCCACATATTCCGCATCTGATCTTTTTCCACTGGAAGTAATTTTAAAAGCCTATCTATAAGATGTATTTCTTCCGTTGCTACCGATTTAACTATATCAATAGCTTGTTGTAGTGCTGTTTTCATATTTATTCAGTTTTTGCGATTGCGATACCTGCTGCTATGAGGGAACTTATTTTGCCGTAGCCGCAATCGTAGGAGCGGGAGCGGAGAAAGTCGTATGCTTCACGAAGTTGCAACGGTGATTCTGTCTGTTCATTCTCTGAATTAAACCAACCTATTGCTCCATTATTCCAAATTGAACACACCCCACGGCCACCAGTAAACACCTTAACCCTATCTTTTACTTTTTCAATTTGCGTCTGATTGGCGGTTATGCCATAATAGGCGTTACAAAGAAGTTTCGCCACATCTATAGCGTCCTCGTCTGTTATTTCGGATAACGGCGTAAGTATGAGCTGGCACCTGCCAGTATGAAATGTTTCTTGCGTATCGTAGTCAATAAGGTTAAGGGTTCGCGCTACGCCTCCCATCGTTCTTATTTTGCCAATACTGCCGGAATACCTGAATTGGCATCCTAAATACGCTCCCGTGATCTGTGCTGTTAGTTTTTCCATTGTTTATGAGTTTTCCATTTTAGTAATAAACGCCCTAATATTAGCAGCGACATCGTATCGGGTGGCTGATTCAGTAAGTTCCACACCTCCAAATACTCTAACCTTTTGGTTTTCCGGGTAAAATAAATGATACACCATAAACTCATCCAAATCAAACCATTCACCTACGCATTCATCTACGCATTCATCTAAATCATCATAGTGCTTATCAATAAATGATATAGATCCACTTATACTCCACTTCCAGTTGTTAGGCCATATTATGGGTAATTCCCCTATGGCACACCCAGCAGTCCCGCATTTCGGAAGGAAAATATCATTTACTGTTGAAAAATCAAACACCTCATGCCCGAGCTTACCCGATTCCAAGTGTTCCGCCATTTGTATTAATCTTTCTTTGTTCATTGTTTCAATTTTAAGTTATATAAAAGCCTCTTTCATTAACCACATATCCACCTTATTCACAGCCTCATTAAATTCAGCATCTGTCTTAAAATCACAAACGGGTGGGCTGTTCTTACCCTTTTTAGCCTGTCCGTTTCTGCGCTTGTAGCCCACCTCCATTGCTGTTGAATATTTATTGATAATGAAGTCGTAAATGACCTCTTCGAATACTATCGACTGCGGCATGTTTAGTAGGCGGGGTATGTTGTTGTTACTCATAATTCCAGTTTTAAAATCGTTCCAATAAATTCACATTCCTCACATTGCCACAGATACCCGATAAACACCACGCGGTCTGTTTTTATGCAGTATAATTCGTGTGGCCTGTCGAAGCCTCGTATCGCTCCGGCGTATTTTTCGTGATGGTGTTTTATGGAGTGTGGCATAGTGCTGATTCTATTGCTTTGAATATTTCGTAGGCTATTTGGGGGACTATGGCGTTACCGAGGGCTTTAAGTCTGTCCACCCGACCGGGTAACCCATCAACCACTCTACCCACCGCGGGTTCAACTTTCCACCAATCACCCTTGTTAGATTCCCCTCCGTAATAATCTTGGTAAATAAAACTTGGTTCGCTAATCCCGCATTGCTGCTGCCGCCGGCTTTGTTGCGTAGTCGAATTGTGCCGTTTTTTGTTTGATATAGGTTTTCTATTTTCTTTTTGCTCATTTTCCCGTCTGATGCTGTCGGCGTAGGCCACAACCCACAACCTATCTCGCTTGTGCCAGGCACCAACACCGCAAGCTGGAATAATAAACGTTTCGCAGGTGTAACCCTCATTTTCCAGGTCAGATAACACTTTGTCGAGTGCCAATTTGATGAGGCCAGTAACATTTTCGCAAACAATGATGGTTGGTTTAATCTCAATAGCACACCTAAGCATTTCATGCCAGATAAAACGGTCATCTTGTGTTCCCCTTTGTTCTCCGGCAACGCTGAACGGTTGGCAGGGGAATCCCCCGGTAAGCACGTCAATTCGTCCTCGGTAAATAGTGAAGTCTGTTGTTTTAATGTCGCCATGTTGAATACAATTTGGAAAGTGATACTTTGTTACTTTATTACAGAAATCGTCAATCTCACAGCTGAATACATTCTCCCATCCCATCCATGATGCAGCGAGTTGGAAGCCACCTATTCCGTTAAACAAACTGCCGTGCCTTAAATTCATAATCCTATTTCTGCTTTGTTAATTTACGCCACCCTTAACCCTAATCGCATTTCATTCAAAATCTGTCCCGAAGTTTTCGGAACACCTCGCCTTTTAGCACCCCATTGTGCCACAGTTTTTTTGTTCCGATCCTTGTTGTTTTCCTTCCATTCCTTTGATCGTCTGATACAATCGGCTTTGTTCGCTACGTAGTATTCGTGCTTTTGGGCGGCTTTGGCTTCTTTGGATTGCATGAGCGTTCTTTAAAATAAACTTATGTAATTCTCGTACCATTCAGGGCGTTTACCGATATAAACATCCGGCATAATAACTTTGCTTAAATGATTGAATTGGCTTGCTGTTGGGTCCATAATTCTGCCGTCCGAAAGTTCAATTACGTAATGGTCGTAGGTGTCATCGCCAAAAAATAAATCGCAATTAGCAAGCCCGTTTTTTTGTCCGTATATTCCCAACAATGATGATAATGGCGCACAAACCGCATAACATTGTCCATCAGGTGATTTTCCTGATAATATACCTTTACGAAATCCCGTAACGTATTTTAATAATTTCTTGTCGGTCATTTGCTTCGTTTTTTTATAGCGTATTTATCTTTATTCCTTTCTTTCCGCTGCTCCGGCGTGAGTGCTCCCCATCGTTCTCGCGCCCTTGCTTTGTGCGCTGCGTATTGTGCGGGTGATTCCGTTCGCCTGCTGCTTTGTTTAGGCTCTTCACCTATAAACATATCGTTTCCGAAGTCCGTCCAGTTGAATAGTGTGGTCATGGTTCATCCCATTTTACTTGTGATTGTGAAGGGTCGCGGGGTGGTTGAAAGCCAGCGTAGGCGCGTTGGGGTTCTATTGGCTTAAATTCAGGCTCTCTGCCGACCTCTGAAAACTTTTGGTAATGCTTTTTGAATTGCAATGGGAGTGTGAAGGTTTCCCCGTTTCTGAACTTCGCCCCTGTCAATATGATTTTGTCGGCAAAAAATATATCTTCATCTATCATTGATTTTGGCGGGTTGCTTAGAAACATCACATTATCTGCATCCTGTTCAATAGCGCCACTTTCCCGCAAATCACGTAGTGTTGGCACAGCATCATCTTCCTTACCCCTATTAAGCTGCGACAGGGCAATAATTGGCGCGTCCAGGTCTTTACCCATCTTCTTTAAATCCCGGCTTATTTTGGCTACCTGTTGCTCCCGGATAACCTTTTCGTTGGATGGGGTAATGAGCTGCAGATAATCAATGAGAATAAGTAGATCACATTCCGGGTATTTGTTTTTTAATTTCCTCGCCACGGTTTTTATTTCACTTGTGGTAATGGATGCTTCATCGTGTATGAAAATCTTTTTTTGCCGCAACCTTTTGGTTGACGCATCCATTAATTTCATATCATCAAGGGATAATCTTTTAGGGCGGTTAATATCTCCCAGGTCAACAAGTGCATCAAAAGCCATTACCCGCTTTGTAAGCCCCGTATTATGCATTTCCAAGCTGAAAATGATAGCCATGTATTCTTTGTCGATAGAAGATGAAAGGACAGCATTAAAAGCAAGGTTAATCGCAAAGGCAGTCTTACCGACAGACGGGCGGGCGGCAATGATTGTTAATTCTGATTTTTGCCAGCCGTACATTTTTTCATTCATAGTCGGGTAGCCCGTACTGATACCCGTTATTTCATCATCACTCGCCCGGTTGGTGTGAATGATGCTCATTACTTCATCAGCAGAATCACCGATAGATGTGAGCCTTTTAGCCCCCGGTATGGTTGAAATAACCTGTAATTCATTTTGCGCCCGGTCAAGCAGGTTAAAAATGTCAGCATCGTTGTTGTATGCCTCCGATATGTTTTTACCGCTGGTTTTTATCACCTCCCGGAGCATGTATTTTTCATAAACTATGCGGGAATGAATTTCGATGTGTGCCATGGACACAACAGCCATCGTAAATTGAGTGAGTGCATAAGGGCCGCCAATAATTTCAAGTGTGCCAAGTTTCCTTAATTCCTCGGTTAGCGTCAACAGGTCAATTTGGTAACCCCGGTTGTAAAGCGACAGTATGGCTTTGTAAATCTGCTGGTGTTTGTCTGCGTAAAAAATATCCTCGCTTGGTATGATGGGCAGCACGACCAACAAAGCATCACGTTCAAGCAGCAAACCGCCAATAACAGCCTCTTCCAGTTCAAGGGATTGAGGTGGTATTTTGCCGTGGTTGTCCTGTATGGCGATTGTTGGCTTCATTTGTTGAAAAGTTTTTTAATGTCGTTGTGGGTTTTTTCGGGAGATTCTTTTGCAGCCTTTAAATCCGGCCTTATGTTCGCAATCCAAGTATTTGCAAATGATGTCCAATTCATAATCGGGCTAATACCTTTTCGCCAACCAAGCCCCTCGTAGTAGTTGAAAAATTCAAAAGCCTCTTTTTTGGTTCTGTTTTGATGTTCAAAAAACTCAATTACTTTTTCACAGGTAGGCGCTTGTGGCGGTCTGATAATCGTAGTGTCGAGATATTGGAATGAATTTTTTGGAAAGTCGGGTATTACATTATTACTTACTAAACCCTCATTACCTATAGTATTTTCATTTTCATTTTCCATATGTGGAACATATGATTGACATATCTTCTTCTTTTTTCGATTATCAGACCTACTTTTTGAGTACACTTTTCTCTTAACTACCTCTGTTTCAAGACGTTCGTTATAATATAAACTATTTTCGTCTTTTGAGAATTTCTTGAAGATATCTTTATCATGTCTTTTACATATCTTCAACATATCTTCCTTAGCAAGATGTCCGTGCTGGTGTTGTAGGCACAATAGGCGTATATACTGACCTGCTTGCGCGTCTGTAAAAAATTGAGTGCCAGTTAAAAAGTCGGAGCTATAAAATAAGAATGCGGGGTCGTTCGCCATAATTCAAAAAGTTGTGTTAACTTCGGTTTCCTTAATCCCGTTCGGCACAATAATTGAATTACATATTGCGTTGAACGATTCAAATTTTGCCCGCTGATCCGCCAAGATTTTAGCGGGCATTTTTATTAAAAAAGATTTGTAGCCACCCGGCTTAAAACCTTCTCATTTGCTTCCTTAAAAAAATTCTTTTTTATTTCAAAACCATACGCCCTACGCTCACATTGAGCAGCGGCAAGCAGTGATGAACCAGACCCAGCTACGGGGTCAATTACAACATCTCCTTTGTCGGTAAACACCCTTATTAATTGCTCCAATAACTTCACTGGTTTTTGTGTTGGGTGGATCTTAGTTGTGGTAGTATCTTTCACCCAATCAAAGCAATTAAATACCATTTTGCCGTTATTATTGAATTTCGGTAGCTTATCCCTGTAAAGCAGTAGGGCGTATTCACAATTACCAACAACGCGCATATTGGCCTTTAAAACCTGCGCTGAAAAGTTTTTCCTGAATACCAGATTAATATAATTTTTCAGGCCGTATTTTGGCGCTTTCTGTATCAATTCGAATTGCTGCTCAAACTCACAGAAAACAATCATACAAGGGCTCTTACCTGTTTCTTTCGGCTCTTTAACTAAAAGTGTAGAACAGAAGTGCAGGAATTCTGTAATCCTAAAATCTTCGTCAGTATCAAAGAAGTTTTTACCCGCCAGGTCGCTTGCCCCGTTTTTATTATCTCCATCAACATACCATGAAGGATTAGAACCATAAGCGTTTTTACCGACATTGTACGGTATATCCGCAATGATTAATTGGGCTTTCGGAATGTTGTAACTTTTATAGTTTTGAAAATGGTCGTTTATCAAAACAGGCTTGCATGAAACTGGCCTGCTTTGTTTTAACTCTAATATTTCCTGCTCTGATATTTTCATAATTTATTCTTCATTTTTAAAACAATTCCTGCCTGCCGTGAGAAGTTTGGCAGGGTATTTTTTTACTTTAAACTATCCTTCATTTCTTTAAAAGCATCTTCCTCTGTACCAGTAACAGTGATTGTTATTTTAACAGGGAGTATTTTAAATCCGTGTTTTATTAGTTCGGGATATGCGGTGGCTAATCCAAAATCTGAAAGCATCTCTATAACTGCAATACTTTCTGCCATATTGGTTGCCGTCGCCATCGGTTGCCAACTTCCATCAGGTGCGAAAAGTGCCGTAAATGACTCTTCTTTTATGTTCATATCCATACTATATAAATTTTAATCGTTAAAAATCATCTAAACAATTCCTGCTCAACAAATCCACCAGGCAACAACGCGAATAACTCACGTTTAGCTTTCCATGCCAGTAATCGCGTGTCCCTGGTCGGGTGTTCCCGCGCTGTCAGTTCTTTTATTCGTAACTCATTTACCACCTGTAATAACCTCCGATAACTCCGGCTCAACATTTCCACCTCCTCGGCTAATCCGTCGGGGATTTCGTATTGTGTACGCCAGTTTGTGAGGGTTATGGTGGTCATAGTTATTCCAAATTAAAATCAGATTCATCGGCTATATCGTAACTCCAGCCGCCGTCACCAAAAGGTTCGCAATGACATTCATCACCTTCGCAACCCATCTCAAAAGAATAATTACATTTTTCCCCTTTCCTCATTAATCTTTTCGGCACCTTTTTATCATATTCAATTCCGTATCGGCAACACTTTTCCCACTCTGTATTATCTCGGCAGAAGGGCATGACGGAATTCTCAATCCATACTGCAAGATCATAGTCAATATCATAACCATCCTCCTCTATCATATCTGATATAGCTTTAGAACACGCATAAAAGACCGTGCAGCCATTGTTGAGCGATTTTAGCCACCTCACAACCTCGCTGTTGCCCTGGTATGGTTCCGGGTGGATGCAAGCCTTACCTTTATATTTGGCAAGCGCATTTGGTTGCGATATTATCTTTTCAAATAGGTTCATAATACTAACTTCTCTCACCTCAAAATCCCGACCAGTTACGGATCGGGTTGAGGGATGATAGTGGGGTGGTTAATTTATTTGTGGATGATAACGAAGTCGCGGACGTTATCAAGTTCAGTCTCAAATATGCCGTCAATGGCACTATCTGTAGCTTCTTTCAGGCCGACGCTTTCCAGCCAAAAAGAAACATCGGCATTCACAGGCTCAAAACATATTTCCACATCAATTTTCACGGGAGAAAAGCCACGGAAAAGCGGAACGGATAAGACGAACTTATCCTTAAATCCGTCTTGCATTACAGTGTGGGCCTCATCATTATTCACCCGGTTGCCCTTGCCGTCATTTTCCTGTTGCAGCTCCGCCGTTGTTTTCATCCTTACTTTCATCAGCCCGGCAATAACCTGATCGTATTGCCCCTTGTCGCTGAAATAAAGGCGGTTGAATTTCAGCAATTGTAAAAGCTGCTTACGGTTGTACCTGGAAGTGGTGTTAATGCCGAACTGCTTTAACTCTTCGGATGCTTCCAGTTTGGCGGTAATAACGGTATTGTAATGCGCCTCCGGGTCTTGTTTCATTACAATAGTCCTGGCGTTCTTATTGACCTCTACAACGATGGTTTTGGGGTTCAATACCTGTACACCCTGCGCCTCTGTGCGCCTGATTTTCACATAGTCGCTAATGGCGTGTATGTCGCCATCAAGCACAATGGATTTCGGCTCTTTCAAGGGTAGCGGCGTTGCTGGTGCGCCCTCTAAGATTGTCAATACCGTGGTGCCATCCGGCACGATAAATTTTTCTGTTGTCATTAGTTTTTGTTTTGGTATGCTGAATAATAATTAACTGGCCTTTTTGTTCATAAAAATTGATGGCCTGCCGCCTGTTTTTTCTTCTGGCGTTTGTCTGCGGTCGGACACCCAATCGCCGTTTTCGTCGTAAGTGGCCATGATGGAATTTTCATCATCGCGGAGGATAAATAAGCGCCCTTCACGCTTTTCCTTGCCCATAGTTATTTCGGCAAGCAGGGCATCGTAAACAACCTCTAAAGGCTTCATTTGCTCTTTAAATTCGTCCATCTTTTCCTTTTTCTTTTCGGCAATCTTATTCAATTCGATTGCGTTTAAAGAAAACTGCTCCCTTTTAAGGTCGAGCTGTTCAGGGGAAAGCGCTGCGTAATACTCATCATTTGGTACTACCTTTTCTGCGCTCTCTAATAATGCCTGTATTCTGTCTTTTTGGTCGGCAAGCTCCGGCATGAATCTTTGCATAGTATGTTTGATTTTTAAAGTGAACAATCTTCACCGCCAAATCCCGCACGATGGCGGGTTGACGGGTTTTAATGGCGATGTGGCTTATACTCACACACATTCTTTAGTTACAAAATCAAAGATGTCGGGTATGACTTAGCTACCTCATAACTCGGCGGGATGCATTCGGAAAGTTCCCTTTCAAAATCGGCGCAATCTTCATCTTTACCCACTGCAACCCTTGCGATAAAGGCGTGAACCTTTATGCCGCTTTCTGTTTCACCTTCCCATATTCGGGCTGGAACGCCGTTTAGCGTTACTGTTTTTGTTGTTGACTGAATAGTTAGTTTCATTTTTTCTATTTTTTAAAGGTTAATAATGGTTACTTTTTGCCGTGAAAAACGCTGTCCAAAAACGCTGTTATCTTCCCGTGTATCTTCCCGCGCTCATTGGTCGTTACGTTATGATATTTCTTTGACTGTGGGTAAATATCAATGGTGATTATCTTGGTCAATCGCAAGTGCCAAGTTTCTATTATGGTCACTTTAACATCATTTTCGTTGCACCATTTAATAATGGCATGGGAATTTATATTCTCCCGCTCCTTTTTATGGAGTTTGCCGGCGGCCTTAAATGATTCCCATCCTTCTGCTAAGTCTCCCATGTTATGTGGCTTGATCGTGGTTGAATACTTGTTCGTCGGCTGATACTTCGGAGCGTTTTATAAGTAACTTCCCAGCCTTCAAAACACATACAGAAAGCGCGTCTTTATCCTCTTTTGGAACTTTGAACCTGATAATATTTATGTTCTTTAAAAAACCATTATCCGGTATAGATGAAATTTCACTTTTGTTTACTATCCACTTATAACGCGGATCATCACCGAAGCTATTTTTTATGTCCAGCAATTCACTGTCGTAAGGCATGTAAACAATGAGTTCCGCCCAATCGCATTCGGAAACAATAGCGTTATTTACAAGCTGCCAATAAAACTTTTCGCCGTCCTTGTGTTTTGGAATATTTACACCCTTATAGATAAAACCATTACGCAGTGCGTTCATAGCTTCGATGCCAACAAGGCCAGAAGATGTTGGCAACGCAAGCAGGGCGAATGATTTTTTTGAGGATGGGGCTTTGAAGTCAAAAACAGTCCTTTCGGGAATTTCACGGAATCCGTCCGGGGAGCCTACCCAAAAGTCTATAAAAGGGTGCGTAATGGTAATGTCGGATGTAAGGTTATATTCCGCATTTGGGTCAAAATCTGGCATATTGAATATGCGCTCCTCCATCGCCTTACCCCATATAAGCGGGAATGCCTCCGCTTCGGTATCTATAGATATACCCATAATGCGTTCCAGGTTCTTTTCGGCTATGTATGTGATAGCCTTTTCGCCAAATCCCAATTCACCCTTTCCTGTGGTTGTTAAGGCTATTATTTCGCTGCCCGAAAAGCTACCTACTCTGTTTTTATTTTTAGTGATGCCCATACTATTTTGATTTTAAAATGTTGAGAACTTTTTGATAATTAGCCGTTTCCTTGCTTCTTATGACACGGGAAAAATTGGATAGCTCCTGCTGGTTTAACGCTTCTTTTTTCAGTTCAAAAAGGGTTTTCAATTCCAGTTCCAGCCGGAAGCCTGCAAATACCTTCTTAGCCTCGCTGCTGGTGTGTATTTGGGGGTATTGCTCCCAAATAGGTAGTAAGTCCTCGGTTGCTTCGCAATGGCTGAATTTCTCCTTTAATTCATCCATTATGCCGCTTAACTCAATTTCATTTGTGTACACCGACTCGTAGTAATCCTCAAACTTTCTATTGAGGTCGCGCCCAAACTTTTTACCTAAACTTTTGCAGGCTGATTTTAAAAGAATAGAATGCAGCTTTGCGTAATCCATTTGCAATGCAGTCTTTATTTTCGCGCCAATGTCTGTAAGTGCGCTGTCTTTTTTTTGCCTGATAGTTACCGCGCCAAAACCTGTGCGTCGCAGCCACACCTTAGCCGATGGGTCGAACACCCGCAATATCATTGTGCCTGCTATTTCATTGGCGATAACCTGCGTTACCGGGTCGTAAGTTTCCCAAAGTCCTAAGTAGGTTTCATCGAGCTGATTTTCTATGATAGCTATAGGTATAGTATCATATCCGCCCTGCTGGTCGGGTATCTTGGCGTAATCATCCTGCTTCTTAGTAACAGGGGGAGCCTCATTCATTCGCTTCAAAAACTCTTCCCGCGCCTGAATATTGATGGTAGGAAGCGAAGATTGTAAATTGCTGTACAGGTCTATATCTGCCATTTTACAGTGTTTTAATTTTCTTATTGATATGAGCGTTTACTTTTTGCAGCAGGATAACCACTTCATCAAGTACAATCTTCCCTGCTTCTGTAGCCATTTCAGGGAGTGCGAATGTTGAAAGTGTTTCTGCTAACTTGGTTAACTTTTCTTTGTCGGGGGCTAATGCCGCCTCCTTCGCTGCGGCCTCGTTGGCTATCCGTACTTTCTCCGCCTCGTCGGCTATAGCCTTAGCTTTTGCATCCTCGATATCTTGCAGGCGTTTAGTCTCGGTATTTTTCTTTATGGTGGCTATATCATCTTTGTAGCTCGTAACGTAGCTTTCCCAGCTTTCCGGCGCAATAGTGGTAATTATTTCGTGGCGCAATACGATACCTTCGCAGATCATAAACGTAGCATCATCAATAAACCCAAGTTGTGAAAGCTGCATTTTCCTTTCAGCCAACATGGCTGCAATCCGCGCTTGATCCTCTTTTAATTTAAGGTCTGCTGCCTTCTTTTCGGCAATAGCCTTTTCATTTGCTATGCGGTCGGATTCTGCTTTCAAGTCGGCGGCGGCTTTATCATTTTTAACCTTTACCCTTGCCTGCTCCGCCCTAAATTCATCCATTTCTTTTTGCAGGGCAATGGCGGCATTTTTTATCCTTTCGGATTCCACGCGCTCATCTTCTTTTTTCTTATCAGCGGCTTCTTTCTCTAACCTTTCCGCTTCCGCTTTTTCTGCAACAATAGCGGCGTTAGCGGTGGTAACCTTTTCAATAAACGGAGTAAAAACATCATCATCCATTACTTTCAGCATGGTATCGTTTACTGATATTTCACCAATGGTATAATTCAGGCCATCGTAGGTGCAACCGTTATCAATGAGTGATTTTACCCGCGCGTGTATGCGCTCTGCTTCCTTTCGCTCTGCTTCCAGCCGTATATTTTCTTTCTCTTTCGATACCCGGTCTTCCTCTGCCTGTAGTGCATCCTCAACAGGTGCTATTATCCCTGTCAGTTCCCTTTCTTTTGCATAAATGGTTTTGCTAATAACGGTCAGGTTATCCCGCAACGACTTACCGCCCTTTTCTATTTCAATACGGGCTTTCTTTACGACCTGCCGGGCATCATAGACCGATTTCAGTTGCTTGGTATCATTCAGGTCGGTAACCTTCAACCCTTTGTAACCTTCGGCTAAGGCGGTTAGTTCGTCCTTTTTGGAATTGAAAACAGCAATGCCGCTTTCTATCTTTTTTTCAAGTGGCACCACTTCCATAGTTGGCTCGGGTGCAAATAGTGTGTCTGCCATATACTTCAATTTAATTTTACAATTTTCATCCACCCCGGTAACTTAACCCGGTAACGTTTCTGCCGGATCGCTGCTGATAGCGCGAGTATAGTTAGTAGGTTGTCGTGCTTGGCTTGCTTGCGTGTCATAGCTGGTCATTTACTAAGTGGCTCCCAATCGTCATTATCATAACATGCTGTCTTGAATCCGATATGCCATTCAATGTTCTCGGTAGTCTTCCAGTCGTACGGATTATCAGACGCTACCTTGTCCTCATAGTAAGCCCGCGCACCTCGTTCATTCGGTGTCATACGTAGCAGGTTGCGCATAAACAGCGCTATTGCTACTAAGAGAATGAGCAACACTATTATTATGAAAGCTCCGATGAATGGGTGTATTTGAAAGAATGTGAGCATGTTAAATTGATTGTTCGGGTTCCGTAATGGTGTTTCCTATGATGTCGATGTACGGGGTGGGTTGGTTAATATTAGCGCCGTAAGATCTCTGTATTGCAACGCAGGCGTAATCGCGCATCTTAACATTATTCTTCATTGCTACATCTATACCTTCTCTCACCATTGCATTGGAGGATGAATAGTAGGCGTTATTTAATGCGTCTTTAGCGCTTTCATATAGTGCACTCACTTCGTCAATGGCTTGTTCAAAGCTGATTGTATCGGGTTCTGTCGCTTCCGCTTCCATCTTCTCGATAATGGCAAGCTGATCGTTACTTAACGCCCTTGCGCTTTTATCTAATTGGTAATTGTCGGGGTTTTGTCTTGCGTCCTGCATGTTGTATTTTTTATGAATTACGCTGCGTTTTTAGGGTTAAAATATGACCCAAGTTGAGCGAAGAAGTCAACGATGGGCGGCGTGGTATCTTCTGTAACTGTTGATCCGTGGGTTAATAGCGGTATCTCAACATCGTGCTTTACAACGCCGCTCCACCCAGCAACTTCATGGGTTTCAACTTGCTTATTGAGGCACTTGTTCAGAACGTCGGTACAATACTCAATGACTTCAACCCGGTCGGCTGTTGCATAATCGGTGCCTGCAATAATCACAGCACTATGTTGAGCGTCGGTAAGTCCGAGTTTATCAATGACCTGGAAAAATGTTTCTTGATGTGACATGTTATTGGTTTTAATAAGCGTTAAATCCTAATGCCCTGCGTTCATCGTATTCGTATTCATCGTATGCCGAACGGTAGGGGCTTCTTAGCCGTTCAGAGCGAAGTATATCCGACAATCTGCGCTCATTATCCTCATTCGCTTCTTCCCGGCGCAGTTCGTCCAGTTGTTCGCTGGTGTTGTGTTGTGGTAGGTCGTGCATAGCGATTAGTCTAAATATCGAGTGATTTCATAAGCAGAGAGAACCGCGAACGCATAAAGCACATAAGCAAACCATCTCCACCAACTTTTTTTCTCCTGCAACTCAATCCCCATCCACACAAGGCAGCACATAAGGAACAGGTGCCAAATAAAATGAAGTAATATTTTCATAGCTATCGGTTTACTTACTGTTTTTACACATTCTCTTATACGCTTTGCGCCTCTTGGTTTTCAAGGCAGCGCGTTTGTTGACTGCACAGGATGGGCTTACATGCCCTATCGCCGAGTGAAGTATCTTGGCGGTAATGGTATTTTCGGAGGTCGTAACGCCAAGCGCGTTCAGGTTCTTGTTGTATTGTATTTTCTGCTGGATATGTTCCGAAATACCCACGTAAAGCCTTTCTACAGGCAGTGGATGGCTGCGCTTATAAGAGCGTTGCAGACTATCAGCCCTTTTTGTTTTTACACTACGCCATTTATTTGAGGCGCGGACGTGTTTCATTTTTTTGAAGTTGCGCATCTTACGTGTTGGTTTATTTGCCATACTATCTTGTTTTATGTTGGTTTAAAAACATCTGTGCGATGTCGAAAATGGTGTACCACTTATCAGAGTAGTTATCCTCCCAGTAGGCTACTAACTTCGTTAGCCCTTTACTCTCTGCGTACAACGCGAGGCTGTCTGGTGAGGTTACGAGTACCTTATCTTCGTCTTTTCTCATACACTAAAGCCTGAATGAGGGATTAATGCCGATAGTAGGAACGCACACACGGTAAATGCCGACATGCTGAATCCGCCCGCGAGTATGAGGTATATCATACCCTCGTAGTTTGGTTCGTGACTTCTTTTTAGCTTTTTCATTGTTTTGGTTTTTGGTGAAGTGGGTTTATTTATTAGCTTTTACGCCGGTTATTTCTTTGAATATTTTGGAATTGAAATTTGGAAGCGAGGTAAAGGCGGCTCTGCTTTCTTCGCCCCAATTATGCCAGGCGTTTTGAAATGCATCCTTAAATGGAATGTCCTTTAAATACCCTTCTGCTGTTTTGTATGACGGGAAAGCTAATTTTTCCGCATCGGTCATTTTGGTTTCGTAAACCCAAATTTTGGTATCTACACCGTTGCGCATGAGCGAGTATGCGCGAGTTTCTAAAAATTCCTCCTCGGTCATTTTACTTGCCTTGTTGAAAAGCCGGAAAGGTGCGTCAATTGTGCAGAATGCGCCGGTGTTACTGTTGCCGGCGTTACTGTAGCCGGTGTTACTGTTGCCGGTGTTCCAGTCGCCGGTGTTACTGTTGCCGGCGTTACTGTTGCCGGTGTTACTGTTGCCGGTGTTACTGTTGCCGGCGTTACTGTAGCCGGTGTTACTGTTGCCGGTGTTCCAGTCGCCGGTGTTACTGTTGCCGGCGTTCCTGTTGCCGGCGTTCCTGTTGCCGGTGTTCCTGTTGCCGGTGTTACTGTTGCCGGTGTTTGAATGCCCTGTATTGTCTTTGCCATCATTGGCAACCCGCAATACTTCACTCCACTCTAATTGGCGAATTATGCGGATGTGGTCGGTAGCTATTTTGCTATCTTCTAAATGCGTTTGATGCTCACCTATGGCCTCTACTTCAAATACCTTGTTACTGCTATTGAAATCATAGTAACTAAAGCAATGCGCAGCCTTTAAGCAAAAATGAAAGCCGGAAGCGCAGATTTTCAACGCTCCATCATGCTTGTATTCCTTGCCGACTTCGAATTGAAAGCCCCTGCATTGTCCGTTTTGGTCGGTTACTTTATATCCGCGTAGTGTGTTTGCCATATGTTTATTTTTATGTGCTTGGTTATGCTACCAATTATGATGCTTGTTTTAATTCCGCCACCATCCTATTCCGGTTCTCAATTTTCGCCAGTGCAAGCCGGTACACTATCGTAGCGGAATGAATCTTATCGGTTCTGTTAGGCACATTACCGAACAGGTAATTTTTTATCGTGTGCGGATTTAATCCACGGCATCCAAATTCCTTCATTTCCTCGCTGATTTCCTGCCAGTCCAGGCTGTTAGTTTGGTTCTGAATACTACGCAGCTTCTCACTGATATTTAATTGCGCCTCGGTCATAAAAGCCGGGTTAATTCGTAGGTTGGCTGGTTGTGTTACTTTTTTCATGGTTATTCTTTTCGCCTCCAAATCCCCGCGCCGGTGGAGGCTGCGGGGCGGAGACCTGAAAGCTCTCAGGGAACAGGACGGTTATGCTCTAAATCTAACAATAGTAGATTTCGATACTTCAAAAAGGTTAGTGGATAAGCCCATTCTATCCTGTGCCATATATTTTGTGGATGTTGTTATTGCGCCAGTAGCGGCGCTGATAGCCGTGCATTCAAGTATATCCACCACCTCGGATAAGAAGTTCTTTTTGCCGTTATACAGGAATTTATCCCCTATTTTAATTTCGGTGTTGAAAGCTAATTGTGTCATTTTTGAGAGCTTTTTAATCGAGCGTTATTGCTTGATGATGTAAAAGTAATACTTATTTCGGATTAAGTGCAAAGTAGAATACATTTATTTTAGTAAACTACTAATGTGTATTGATAATCATAATGTTGTATTAAAAAATATATTTGACAGGAATAATAAATTTACTTTGAAATGGTCTTACTTGTATCTACCAGGTACACCCAGTTATCATGTGTTACAGCCGGCTTATCGGCATATCCGCAATGGATAAACCATAGCGATATAATGAGCAGCAATACAGCTATAAATAGCATCGTAGCTACTAATGGATATTGAATGAATGAAAGTATTTTTTTCATAAAAATGGTTTTAAAAGTTTAAAATGTAAGTGATTTAACCGCCTCGACAGGGCTATGAGTAAATGGGTGTAGGGGAATGTTAGCCGTCAGCTATATGCTTATTTATGGTTTTAAAAGTTTTAATTGCGATAATCTTACCACCATTGCCGTTGTTGATACTTCAAATGTTCTGCAAAGCGACTTTATAGCATCATCATTACCGTAATCCCATACCACCTTTTTAACCTCCTCTCTTAAAAGATGTTCAGGCATTAATAGGCATAAAGCGAATTGGTTTGCTTCATCTTCCATCCATTTATTGCTTACCATAGTTAATTAGTTTAAATGGTGAGGTTAAAAGGTTATTGTGGTATCTTAGAATTCTTAGCAATCTTTTCTTCAATTCTGCTCATGTACAAATCGATATATTGCATCGCAGAGCTGAAGGCATGGTCAAGATTTTTAAAACCTCCCATAGCACGAACAGTTAGCCATTTTCCATTAGGAAACACATGGTACATTGTATATGCAGGGCAGCCCATTATAAAGAAGGTCTTTATCTTTAATCCCCTATGTTCGTACCAATCCTCTATTCGCTCCTTATTCTGTGTCATATATTTTGTTTGTGAGTTAAGAAATTGGGGGGGGTGGGTAGTCAGGCGGCCTGTAGCACCTTTACGCGCTGTAATTTGGTTTCGTCTGTACCGTTGTAGTTGTCGTGCTTAATGGTTGCTTTCACCTTTACAAATTCATCCTTTGATACATCAGGCGGGGTTGAACCTATGTACTTGAACATGCGATTGTCGGGCGTTTTGTAGGTGCAAACAGAGGTGCGCCCGTATGGCGTTTCAAAGCTAAAATAGCCAATCTCTTTCACTTCAATTTCCACTTTTTCACCTTGTGCAAAATAATGAGCAGATACGGGCGCATTCTTGGCGGCCTCGATACTTGCGATGTGTGAAGCGTTGGTGTATAGCCGCTTAGTGTGGCTTGCGCCTATTTCCGTATCGTTTAAGGAACTTTCAAACCAAGTATAGCGCACCAGTTCACCAAGATCAATAAGCCTGCGTTTTGCTATTGCGCGGGTCCGTATGTTGTGTTCCGATTCCATAGCGCGTTGCAACTGCCACACATTTTCACAAACCCTTATATCCATCCCGGCGCATGAACCGAATGAAAATTCGTAAACCTCATATGTATTACCAGCCGACAGGGTGCGGCTGAATGTATGGCTGCCGCGCATCTGTAAATCAATCACGTATTCTCCCATTTGCGCGATCTTAGCTATAGCGGCATATTTGTTCATAGACAGGTTTTGCAGGTAGTTGCAATCCTGCCTCATTTCAAAATGGCGCGCATCCACCCAATATTGATATGGCTCCGATACTTGCCAAAGCGTGTAGTATGTGCTGGTGAATCCGAGAGTGTTCATTTTTTGAGATTTTTATCTGGCTGAATTGCTTTGATTATTTAACAAATGTAGTACACATAAGTGTACCAAACAAACAAATCAATAACTATTTGTTTTTGTCATTTGTAATATGTTCATTATTGAAATTAAACCCATTTTTTACGGTTAATAAATGTGTTCTGCCGACTTGGGCCACATCGGTAATCCCATATTTTTCTTTGAGCAGCTCTTTCTTTTTAGGGTCAACTAAAATGCGCTGTAAGTAGCGCCTGTTGCATGTTTGACGTGTGCAATATTCGGTTACTGTCATTTTCATAGCGGCAAGATAAAAAATACATTTGAGTGTACCAATTTTATTTTGGCGTACCAATGTTTTTTGGTATATTTGCGGGAAATGAAAGCAATCGCTCCCTTTTTCGCGGCTTTATCAATACTTTTAGTGGCGATAAGCTCCTCTTCCAATCAGAGTGTTGATTTAAGATACGAATGTCAAATGAAATACGATAAACATAAGTATGATGGCGGTTATCAGGTAGTTGATACTTGCAATAAGGTGGAAGGTATAGGCGATAGAAGGCATTATTGAATAGATGCTTTAATTAATTCATTTTTAATAAATGGGGGTATGGAAAAATATATAGTATCAGATATGGTGAAAGAACTGGAAAGTAGAGCCAGCGCTGACCTTCGGGAGCTACAGCAAATTAAAGCAACTCTCATTGTTAATTTCGGCAAAGATGGACGCCTTTTCAAAGACATGATATATTCACACGATACGCCATTTGCAATGATGGTTCAGGTTTTAGAACATTATCAGAAACTATTATTACAATCCACTGACAAAAATAATCCATAAATTTGCGGCATGAAAACCAACATGCCTATTGTAGCAAAAGCCTAATTCATACCCCTGCCCGGCTATTGTGTAGCCTTACCCCCACCTGATGAAGGCAGTATTGATAGGTCGAATGCTAAGGCATTGTACGCAGTGAGTGAAAGTATAGCTGCAATGTAATTAAATCGAAAATATAGTACCAAACCGCTGTTCGGGGCAATCTCTGCGCTACCTGTCATAAGGTATTAACTTGCACTACGTATTGTTGTCATAGGCTAAGGGGCTATGGGGTTGGTGAGGGCGGAGATTCCAATCCGTGGTATTGATTCCGAAAAATGGAAGGTACTCCCGGAGAAAGATTTAGTCGCTGCAATATATGGGACACCGGACGACAAATGCTTAACCCATGTATTTTAGGTTCTGTTGCAAGTTTGTTGCAACAGAATATACTTTTTGCAACAAAATAGGTATATTTGCCTATAGTTATGCCACTCTGCAAGCAATGCGAAGCCAACAAGGATATTCGATGGATGCCATTAAAGCACTCCGCGCTATGTGATACGTGTAAGATATCAAATCATTCCCATTCATTAAGGCATCATAAAATATCTTCATTTTACCAATGGCTATTCCGACAAGATGCGCAAATGGCTAAAAGCCGTAAATGCGACTTATTATTTTCTGATTTTAAAATATCTTGTGAATTCCTAAAGCGGCAAGGGGGGATTTCGATTAAAAAGCCAATAGGTGAAGTGTATCTAAGTCGCGCCGCTTTTTGAATTACTAAACAAAAATAGTACCCCAGAGCAGAAAGAAGCGACTAAATCGTTTTTAATCATCGTAGAATAAACTTTTATGGAACGCAAAGAAGGTTTTTACTGGGTGAAATACAAAGGTGACTGGATTACCGCCGAATGGATGGGCGGTACATCTGCAAGTTGGCTTATCGTCGATAAAAAATACAACCCTACGTCCGCCCGCTACCGGTACGATTCTGATTTTGAACAGATAAACGAAACCCGCATACCGATGCCAGATGAACCGGTCATTGACCAAAAGATAAGGGATTTATCTGACTTTTTAGATCAGCCAAAGATTGACCCCGAAGCCATATTCAACGAAGGTGTAGAGGCTGCAAAGAAAGCCATAAGGCGCACAATAGACCACGGGGAGTATGATATTGAGTATAAGAGCGATGTTAACGGCAAATACCTTGATTTCGAAAAGATATTCGATACATCTTTTATAGAAAATCCTTACGAAAAAGACTAATCATATGAAAATCCTCGACCTTGCCGGGCTATCGTCAGAAGAACAAACACTTTGCCGCACCCGCTTTAAGGAATCCGGCTTAAAAGTGAGTTACACCGCTTGGTGTAAAGGCTACGTTCTCCTTAATTCTACCAAGACAGCCGAGGAGTTAGGCTTACAATCACACATACCGGCATTGCAGCAGGCTTTCATTGCTAATGTTTCACGGAAATTAGCGCCAATGAAGCAGCACAAAGCTGTTAAAATTAAACTTGGTAAGTAAATAAATGGCAATCCTCACTATAGACCAATTTGCGGCAAAGTGCATAATGCCTCGCCGGGCGTTAATGGTTTATGTTGGGCGCGATGCTGTGGTTGTTGACGGCGAAATGATAGATACCAACAATGAAAAGAACATTTTATTTTTCAATAAACGAGAATCTAAAGGGCTTACCACGCCAAAGGGTGTGCGACCAGAAAAAGTAAAGCAGATACCCCGCGAGGAAACATTTATTGAGCCTGGAGAAGAGGAGCCGGAGGAGCCAAGCAAAGACGGTATAAGGCCACTTGTTACTTCTCAAAAAAGAAAACTGCATTTCGAGGCAGAAGTACAGGAGCGCACCGTTACGCTCAAAGAACTGGACATTCAGAAGAAATCGGGGGAAGCTGTACCAACAAACGCGGTTATTTCCTTGATGAGCGAGACGCTACGCATGTTTGCAATTGGTTACCGTGACTTATATGAGCGTGAAGTACAAAAAATAGCTTCAATGGCGGGATTTTCAGCGAAAGAAATAGCCGATTTACGCAATTCCGGTATCAACAACATCAATCTTGTGTATGAAAAGGCTGTGAATGACGCTAAGAAGTCAATAGATGCCATTGTAGCCGAAAATTCAGCCAAAAGGGGCGTAGGGGAAAGGCTTTAACTTAAAAAACATATTTTATGAGCTACATAGATAAAATAATTGAAATCTTGCACGAAGTAAGATTGCGAAAAGAAGCTGAATCCCCTAAAATTATTATTAGATTTTCTATAGATTGCAATTTAGATTTTTTACCTGACTACGCACTGCCATTTTTTATATCTATTATGAAGGAAGAGGGTTGTAGTGTCTTATCGTATTCGGAAACTGGAAAAATTAAGATTTTATATCCGTCTATTATCGAAAATATACCAGTTCCCGACCCGCAAAAAGGCGCGATAATCTAACCTATATGACCGAAGAGCAAACCCTTCATAGGCAGTTGATCGGCATATTAAACGCCTGTAAATTTCACCTGTCAACCGAATTACCGGCAGATTGGGCGCAACGCTGCATGAGTATGTCGGAGGGCAACTTTCAGGGTAGATTATCTTATGATATTACCCCTTATTGGATAGAAATTATAAATAACCTTTCCCCTTATTCTGGCTTTGAGGAATTGGTATTGATGGCGGCAGCGCAGGGCGGTAAAACAAAAGCTATTATCGAGGCTCTTATTTGCTTTTTTATATCGCAGCACCCCTGTAACATAGGCTATATTTCCGGCAATACTGACCTTGCCCTTGAAAGCATGATAGACCTCGACAAGGCTATTAAAAATGCATCTATTAATCACCTTATCAGACCGTCCACGTTGCGCACTCGTAATAGCCGCAGCGGGGACACAAACAAAATGAAGGAATACCCCGGCGGTAACCTTATCGGCGGGTCGGCCACTAATCACAAAACTTTCAGGCGCAGAAACTGGCGGCTTATTATTGCGGATGATATAGAGGAGGCTAATGACCAATCCGCTAAAGCCGGGTCAACTGTAGAAATAATAAAAAAAAGAGCGAATAGTTATGGCAAAACTAAAAAGATATTTTGGTGTTCTACACCCCTGCGAGAGGCGGGCAGTATTATTTACCCGCTCTATAAAAAGGGTGACCAACGTAAGTATCATATCCCCTGCCAGCGGTGCGGAGCCGCCATACATCTTGAATGGGAGATACATAAAGACGAAAAAGAAAAGGCGGGCATTACATGGCTGTATGATACCAACGGCAAATTAAAAGCGGGCAGCGTTGAATATATCTGCCAAGAATGCGGGCGCGGATTCAGCGAAAAGAATAAATACAAGTTTAACAAGGATGGCCTTTGGGTGCCGACCGCTGAACCCGAAACCGATGCGCTTATTTCTTACTACTGGAATAACCTTTATTCCGCTCCCGGCATGGATAATTGGGACACAATTGTAAGGGAGTATATCAGCGCCAACCCGGTAGGGCAGCCACGCAACGAAAGGGCTATGCAGACGTTTTGGAACCTACGCATGGGTTTGCCTTATACGCAAGCCGGTGAAAGCCCGAAAGCATCCATGATCCGCGAGAATATGCGGCCTTATGCTATAGGTACGGTTCCTACGTTGTTATCGCAAAAGGATGGGAACGGTAAAATAATACTACTCACCTTCGCGTGTGACCTTAACGGTATAGTAGATGATGCACGTATAGATTTTGAGGTGGTAGGCCATGCCGAAAACGGTGCTACATATTCTATTATTCACGGCAGCGTAGGAACATTTATACCGCGTGAAAAAACAAGGGTTGACCGGGTTGACCGTAAAAAATGGAGTTATGAATTTGGTAAAGAAAATAGCGTATGGGGTGAACTTGACCGGGTTATGCGCGAGGCTTATCCCGGCGATGACGGGTTATTTTACCAGCCCAATATGCCATCTATAGATTTGGGACACCTTGCGGATTATGTTTGGACGTTTGTTGACTGGACTATCGGTAAATACCCCGGCAATCCCGCTGTTGGTATTCGCGGGCTGAAAGATGAAAAGTACAAGCTGCATGGCGGTAATGACAAAATATTTTCTGTCGGCCAGGCCCGCACCGATTCTTATTTTGTGCAAGTGGGCTTAGTGAAAGATACCGTGAGCAACTATATGCAACTGAAATGGGACAGGGAAAAGGAAAGCCAACCGCCAAATTACATGAATTATCCGCTACCCGACCCGGAAAAGAAACTATACCTGTATGAAGGATTCTTTAAGCATTACGAATCGGAGGAACGCACACAGCAGCAGGACAAAGACGGGATGATGTTCTTTAGGTGGGAAAAGAAAAACGCAGCAGTTCAAAATCACTTTTGGGACTGCCGCATTTATAATATTGCCAACCGGGAAATAATCGTGAAAGAACTTGGCAAGCAACTGAAACAAAAACAGTTTGAATGGCCTGATTATGTAACCTATTACAATTCGTAAAATTACCCCGTGTAGCGCGGGGGATTTTTTTCAAGCCTTTTTGACCTATATACTTTGCATGAAAAATAGACCATGCCGAGTAATGCCGTTTCTTCAAATGCCGTCTCCTCCGTATTGGGGTTCCTTTTGGGTAAAGGGCAATTCTCTAAAACATCGCCTAACCTTCCGCAGAGTATAGTAATACTTGGTGAAGCGAATACCGGGAATCAGGCGGGGCTTGTCAATGACGTTCCGCAGTTAATTACATCAGCATTACAGGGGGCGACCTTATATGGTTACGGCTCACCGCTTCATGCTGCACTTCGCATATTATTTCCTCAAAGCGGCTCCGGCGTTTCAATCCCGGTTTATGCCATTCCTCAACTTGCAGCGGGTGGTGCAGTGGCAAAAACACTTTTCATTACTCCGACGGGAACGGCTACAGCCAATGGCGCTGTTTATCTCAATGTCATAGGCCGCGAAACTGTTGATGGCGGTTCTTATGCCGTGAATATAGCCACAGGAGATACGCCCGCTATGGTGTCGGTAAAAGTTCGCGCTGCACTCGCTGGCGTATTGGCTTGCCCTGTAACATCGGCGGCGGCTAATGGCATAGCTACCTCTGTAATTCATAGCGGGTCGGCAGGTTCAGGATATGCAGCAAATGACCTTTTTACTGTAAATACCGGCTCTACCCTTGCAACCGGCAAGGTGTTGACGGTCAGCACGGGCGCAGTAGCCACATATACAATATTGACACCAGGCCAGGGATATACCGTAGCTTCAAATGTGGCTACTACAGCTACATCTGGAAGCGGCACAGGCTTTGCGATTGACATTTCAACCCTTGTTGAAACTGGCGCGAAATGTACCGCAAAGTGGACAGGCTTAACCAGTAACGACATTAATATTTCTATTGACCTCAACAATACAAGCACGGGTGTAACCTTTGCTGTAACAGCGGGCGCGGCTGGCAGCGGAACACCTGCTACCGCCAATGGGCTTGCATCATTCCGCAACCAATGGCGCACCTTAGTTGTCAATACTTATGGGCTTGTTTCTACTACAATGGTAGAACTTGAAACGGAAAATGGCATACCCGACCCCGTTAACCCGACCGGGAAATATTCACCTACCGCATGGAGGCCGTTTATCGCGCTTTCGGGGTCTATAGTTGATGACCCAACCAGCATCACGAGTGCCGGTGTTAGGCCATCCAATGTAACTATTGCGGTATGCCCCGCTCCGTTAAGCCCCGGTATGCCTTATGAGGCAGCCGCAAACATGGCCGTGCTGTGCGCTAATATATTCCAAGATGCGCCGGAATCGGACGTTATCGGGCTCATGTACCCCGATATGCCGCTACCGGCTACGAACGTGCAGCCATTAATGAACGGGCAAACATTCCGGCAGACATGCGCGACAAGTGGATGCTCTACTGTGGAATTACTACCGACAGGTTACCGCGTGGTTGACTTCATTACGACTTATGCGCTACAGGGTGAATTTCCGCCCTTCTACCGTTGGTGCCGTGATCTGAACATTCATTTTAATTACAAGTTCGCGTATGCGCTTAAACAGCGTCAAACCGTACTTGGCAAAACTTTGGTGCCTGACGACAGCACAGCAATAGGCAAAAATGTAATAAAGCCCAAAATGTGGGCAGGCGACGTGGCCGCGCTCAACAAGGATTTTGAAAAGCGGGCGATGTTCGTAGAGGCCGACGTTAACAACAAAACCATTGACGTAGAAATAAGCAGCGAAAACCCGAACAGGCTCGATACAACGCAGTCTTACCAAATTTCCGGCATAGGCCGCGTGTTGGCAACTACAAGTGATGGCGGTTTCTTTTTTGGCAGTTAAATAAAATATTCAAATGATAGCAGGTGGTATAATACAAGAAATTTCGTTCAATAATCCCGATGTGGGGACGGGCTTTTTCTATGGCGTAGAGGGCGAAACAGGAACGTATGTTCTCGGTGGCCTGCTTAATGCGTCCGACCCGGATATTGACGGCAGTTTTACCCTTGTTGTTGAAAAGAAGATAGTGCCGGGGTCTATTGATATGACAGTCAGCAATGACATGAGCGCAGATAACCCCGCATTTGAAAACGCTTACGCCCTGTCAAAAAGCAACAACGAAACGACCTGGACATTCTCAAACACAAACGGCGAAATTTATACCGGAACCGGGATAATAGTTGATACGCCCTCGCTTGATGGGAATAAGTCGCGCTTTTCGCTCATGGTTCGCAGCGGCAAGGGATTCGTTAAGCAGTAATACTCAAAAACCACACTTATATGTTTGTAATAAAAGTATATGCAGAAGCCGCCGAAAAGGAAGTAAGCGCACTGCTGGACAAAAAAAACATCTTCCCCAAACGCAGAGAGCAACTGCAGCCGGTAATAGAGGCTGTTATTGAGGCAATCACGTACGGATTTGTCGCAATAGCAGAAGATGGTAGCATAGTTCAAACATTAGTAACGCCGGTTGGCGGCATTACTGAACTGAAATATGCAGATCGCGTAGCGCCCGCAATTATGAGTAAGGTAATAGGCGCATTGAAGGTTGATAATCAATCCGCCCGCAATATTGCGTATGTGAATCAATACACGGGAATACTTACGGCTACACTTGAAAAGCTGGAACCCGCAGACCGTAATATTGCCGAAAGTATATCCCTTTTTTTCCAGTAGAAGAAGATGCATACATAGAAGATATAATAGTAAAATTAGTTAGCGTTTTCAAATGGGAGCCGGGGGTTATCTCCCGGCTTTTTTTAGATAGACAAGATTATCTCGGCATTTATTGGTGGTGGGATAAAATAAAAGACCTAAAGTAATGCCATATGTAATACCTACCATATTTACGGCAGTTGACCGTTTTAGCCGCCCCGTAATGGGGATGCAAAGAGCTATGGCGGGGCTTACAAATATCGGTAGTGTGGCGGGCGCAAGATTGCAAAGGTCGCTAAAATCAATATCCTCCGATGCTATGGAAGTGGCGACCAGTGCAGCCATGATAGGCGCGTCTGTTGTTATCCCGCTCGGACTTGCTACAAAGGCGGCGATGGACTTCGAAAAGCAAATGGCGAATGTATCAACCATTGTAGATACTACCCGCGAGAGCATGAGTGCTATGAGCGACCAGGTACTACAGGTTGCATCGCGGGTGCCTGTTGGAATATCTGACCTTACGGAATCGCTGTATCAAATACGCAGCGCTGGCGTGTCTGCAAGTGACGCAATGATGGTGCTTGAAACATCTGCTAAATTATCTGTTGCCGGGCTATCTACAGCTACAGAGGCCACAAAGGCCGTAACATCCGCTTTAGTGGCGTTTAAGGCGCAGGGGCTTTCAGCTACAGAAATTGCAAACAGTTTCTTTCTGACAGTGAAAGAAGGTAAAACAAAAATGGATGCGATAAACGAAAGTTTTGGCGCAAATGCCGGTTTTGTGGCAAGCCTCGGCGTGAAATTGCAAGACTTTAACGCGCTTACCGCAGCACTCACGATAACCGGGCAAACAGCAAGCGAGGCGCAAAATGGCATAGCTGCATCATTGGTTGGACTTGAAAAACCTACCGGCGAAATGACTAAGTTGTATCAGCAGCTTAATGTATCTACTGGACGGGCTTTGATAGATAAATTCGGCAATGTGGGCGATGCTATAACGGCGGTTACTGATGCCGCTAAGAAAGCAAATATTGAAGTACCTAAACTATTTAGCAGGAACGCACTGAAAACCGTGAGCAATATTACAGGCGGTGCAGCAACCTCCTATAAAAGCAATTTGGCGGAGCAAGGCAGCGGCAAGGATGCACTAACAACCGCCTATCAAAAACAGTTGGGAACCACAGCGGCGCAGGCGCAAATTGCAAAAAACAATCTCGTAACGCTTGGTATAAGAATTGGCGAATTGCTATTACCGGCGCTCACCTCACTTTTAAAAGCCATAACGCCAATAGTGCAGGCTTTAAGCAACTTCGCCCGCAGTCACAGGACTATAACGGGGCTGATAGTTGGCGGCATTGCTACGTTTGGATTATTCGCTGTTGCTATATCCGGGATTTCTTTTGCCGTATATACTGTTACAAAAGCAATTTGGTTATGGAGTTTAGCGGTAAAGGCTATTGAATTTACTATGGGGCTATTTAATACAGTCCTTGCCGTCTCTAATTCTGAATTGGTAACAAGCGCCTATGCTGCAAAAGGCGCGGCGGCGGGCATGGCGATACTCAATACGACATGGAAAGGCTTACTTATAACAGTTAGTAGGTATGCCGTTGTATTGGCCGGTATTTATGGAATATACAAATTGCTTGATAAGAAAAGCGAGGCGACAGATAAAATGGCTGCAATTATTCCGCACCTGCCGCAAGGGGTTGATAAAAAGAAATTCCAAGATCAATTCCAAGACTTTGTAAGTCCCGGACATATTTCGCTAATGAACAGGGTGAAGGGTGTAAAATCTTTCTATCCGCAAGAAATGTATGATAGTCTTGCAAATAAATATTACGACGAACCTAAGCGAGTAAATGACAGCACTTCATCGGCGCAGGATTCCATAGCGCATATGCAATCAATTATAGGCGGCGATAGCACTTCTAATAAAAGTCAAAATTCAGAGCAGAAAGTTACTGTATTGATTGATAATAAAACGGGATTCAATGTTGCAGTAAGCGGAACCGGCCCGATAAATCCAAAACTTAAACAAACTGGCAGCTATGGAGGGCTTGGGATGGCATGACAGACGTTTTGTTAATCGAAACAGGTAATGGCGGCGATCTTCGCTTAGGCACGAACGACTTAAAAACCGTGAACGGCTTAGAGAATGCTATTTACCTCGCTCTGTTTGGTGGTAAAAAATGGTGGGCTAACTATACAACCTCAAACAAATTCCTGTCACAAACAGAACAGGTTTTGCGCACAACGCCATTAACGAGTTCCGGCAGGATAGCGATTGAACGGGCGATTAATTCCGATCTGTCATTCCTGAATAATATAACCGGCACGAAGTGGACGGTAAACACAACAATAACAAGCAGCAACAGACTTGAAATCAACATTGACATAAACGGGCAACTATTCTTACTGCAATGGAACCCTGACAGCCTTTTCTTAACCTACAAAGTACCAATGATATGAAAAAGAAAACAATAATAATGACTGCGTTTGCTTGCTTCGGCGCATTGGTGGCAATATGCTTTTTGCTATCCTCGGCTCCAATCCAGCCGCAAGGCTCCTGCATCGTAAGCGCCTACTACACGCAGTATGCCTACCCTTTCAGTTATGGCAAACTGGACACCGTAGGCGCATCGGGTACAGACACTTTTAAAATGGCTTGCCAATGTTCGCCAAAATCTATCACTTTCTCTGCCGACTTCTACAAGGTCGGCGGAACCCCGGCGGTAACGGTAAACCTATATACCAGCATAAACGGAGGTATAACATACTCCACAGCTGCGGTTACATCGTTCACGGTGTCGCCTACCAGCACCTCAATAAATGCAACACCGGCGGCATACATCGTCAATGGTGCAGGCGGTGGCAGCCCGGCTACTAATTATATGTGGGTATCTACCAATTCATCAGCAGCAACAATGAGCTGGCAGGGGCAAGTTTTAATAAAATAATCAATGACAGCGATACCCACCATACAAGACCTGCGGGACGGCATGATAGATAAATTCATGTCGGAATATTCTATTGCCTTAAATGAGTATGGGCAGGCGTTCCTTGATGCCCACGCAGGGGTGATGGCGGGTGAGCTGTATTTAATGTACCTGGCAGTCGGAAAGACGCAAAAGAATATTTGGTATGATACAGCGGACAGCGTAGCGAATGGCGGCACACTTGAAAGGTTTGGAGTAAGCATATTAGCCCGTTGGCCTTTTCAGGCATTCCCCGGCGTTTATACCGCATCTGTGACAGGTACGGCGGGCGCGGTTATCAGCGGCAACATGGTTTTTAAAGCCGATGATAACAGTACAAGTCCCGGCGCATTATTTCAAATAACAGGCGGCGACTATATATTAACAGGCAGTGGCGACATAGTCACAATAACTGCATTGGCTGGCGGTACAGGTAGTTTAATGACAGTGGCAGATACGCTTACCGGCACGTCACCAATGAATAATGTAAATGCAGGCATAACAATAGTGGCTCAAACAACAGCCCCGATAGACCCGGAAACCATTGATGAATACAGGCAGAAAATAGGCGAGAAAGTACAATTGCAGCCCGGCAGTTGGAGTGCGGCAGATTACAGGTTGGTAGGTACGGAGATCGCGGGCGTAAAGCAAACATACGCTTATCCCGATAGTGGTGCAACGAATGAAGTAAACGTATTCCTGCAAGGAGAAACGGCTATTGCAAATCCTGGCCCGTCCGCGTCGGCGGGTGTAATTGCGGCCTATACGACAGCTCTTGAATTGGTCGCCCCGCTTGACACATGGGCTATTCACTATGCCTCCTGCCCTATTAATAACATTGATGTAACTATTACGATGGGGTCATTCCCTCCGTTTTCAACCGCTCAAAAATCATTGATAGCGGCGGGGTTGACTTCGTTTATCAATAACCTTACTCCCTTCATTGCGGCCTGCGATACAGTAGCGGGAAGGAATGACAGGATTTATACCATTAACCTCGGAAATGTAATATCGAGCGCGGTTCCCGGATATGGCTATTCGGCGGCGACGTTCACGGTGGGCGGCACACCATCGGTAAACTTCCAGCTTGACAACGGCAATATTTGTTTTTTCAATAGTGTTACTTACGCATAATGGCAACGACGCAGGATAGGTTTATATGGCTCTCAAAAATACTCTACCCAGACGGTAGGGCTTTTCGCGCGCCCGCACCTATCGGAACACCGGAACCATACACAACAGAGGATGGCAGCGAGGACTACAGCACAGAGGACGGCAGCAGCGTATATGTAACAGAGGATGGCGGATTAGCGGAGGGTGGCATACATTACCGGCTTTTGCGAGCTACAGCAGCAACACAGGCGCAGGCGTGGGATGATATTTACCAAATACTTTGGGATATACTGCCTGACAATAACAACTTCACGCAGGATGACGCAAACGATTGGTACAGGCGGTTGGGATTATATAACAGCGGTCTTGTATCCCTGCCTGACATGAAATTAGCTATTGCGCAGGCTCAATCATTCCCTTTCGTGCCGCTCAATAAGCAAACGGCGGGGTATATCCAGCAGCAGCTACAGGCGGCGGGGTTCAATGTGTATGTGTATAAAAATAAGTTTAGCGATGGCATGGGCGGGTTTATCACTAAGACCCCGGATGATATACTTGGCGCGGCATCAGAGGCGGCATATATGGATGAGTTTTATTTAGACGAAAGTTATTTAAACGAAGATTTTTACGGAACTAAAATAGTCCAGTATATCGAGGAAGATAAAGACGCGGCGTTTGATGTGGGCGCGAATTGGAAAGCAACATTTTATATAGCAGGCGCAACAATAGGCACTTTTGCAGATGTACCCATTGGTCGCAAAATTGAATTCAGGCAACTTATTTTGAAACTAAAGAGGCTGCAAATGTGCGGGTTTCTCTTTGTAAATTATGTATAATGGCATACGACGTAACAGACCTCGACGGAACAATAATACCCCCAGGCACTACAGGGTATCAATTCGGCGCTCCCAAAAATCAGCCGTCAGGGACAAAGGTTAATCAAAAGTTGATTAACGATATGTACTTAACATGGCGCGTTATAATGGCGCAAGCTGCGGTAAGTCCAAACAACACGCCGGATAACGATACGAATGGGTATCAACTATATAGTGCGTTGTCGGAAATCATATCCCCATCATTCAAAAGTACGGGGATTGTTTTCGCTACGGTTGGGCTGAATACCTGGGCAAATTTGGGAGGCGGTCAGTATAACGTAGGGTATAAGCAGCCAAATTTCGGCAACGGCCAAAATAATGAGGCTTCGCTATGCGGCGCAGCAACAATAACAACTATTGCGCCAGGAACAATCACCGTAATGACACTTCCTGCTGGCGTAAGGCCATCATCTACCGTTGTCGTTCCGGCGTATGTTGCCGCATCAGGAATTAATGCAATGGTTTTGGTAACTATTTCAACTGCTGGTGTTGTGTCATTTAGCAGCGCGGTTACAGCGGCAGCCACTATTTATTTCGATAATGTGCGGTACAGAATCTCTTAGTTCTTTGTATAAATGTCGGTAGTGCCGATAGTTGGGTTAATGCCGGTCAGCCAAAGGGTATCGTTATGAGCAGATATTTTATAAGTCCAGCGCTGCCAAATAACATCGGCTGGCGACTTATCGAAAATTGTATCTGAAACGGTAGAATATAGGATCGCGGGGTAAGATGGCAGCGTGAAGGTTGACGCGGTAAAGGTTAAGGGACTTGCGCCGGTATTGGACTTCCATTCACCGACAAGCGTAGGTGTGATAGAAAGGGTATCATGTTGGATTACAGTTACCGTGTTGGTCTTTGTTTTAGTGCAGGAAGTGGCGGTAAAAACGACAAAAGCAATAAGTATAAAGTTTTTCATATGGTTTGATTTTAAACAAATGTAGCAAAAAGAAAGCCAAGATATTTTATAAAATGTTAAATGCAGTCCTAAATATTAATTCAGATAGCGTCGTCGCTCATACTGCTCGCTTAGAAAAGATAAGCAAGTCGGCTATGCCTGTGGTTATTCGGCAAACTCTAAACGCGGCTGCATATGATGTGAAAATGAAAACAATGCCGGATAGTTCCAGCGTGTTTGTGAAGCGTGAAATTAACTTTTTGAAGGCAAATAGCAAGGTTGACCCAGCAAAGGGGTTTGATGTAAATAGGATGGCGGCGACGGTTGGGTTTATGAATATCAAGCCCAAACCTGTAGCGCATACCGACTTAGCGGTTCAAGACTTAGAGGAGCAGGAAAACGGCGGCGAGATAGGCGGCAGGGCGTTTATAGCCCTGAAAGGCGCGAGGGTAAGTAATTCATTCAGCAAGCGCGTCAAGGCCGTAAACAGACTGAAAGAGATTGAGGGCAAGATGATTGATTCCGCCGACGCGGAGGGCAACAGCAGGGGGCAGCGGTTCATTAAGTCGGCCATATTTGCCGGGGTTGGAGGCTATGTGATGGGGAATAAAAAAAATAGCAAGGGCAATAAAATGGTGTACCGGGTTAACTCTATTGCCCGTAATGGAAGTAATACCATGTTGAAAATGACACCGCTATACGCCCTGAAAGCAGGTAGAACAGTTGCGCCACCTGCCACGCATTTTATGAGAAAGGCAAGCGACAGAAGCGCCGACAAGATGGAATCTTTTTATATCGCCAATGCTAACAAAAAATTAAACTCTGTGAAATGATAGCACTTCTTTTCATAATCGTTTTTGCACTCGGTTGGTACTTCGGAGATATTTCGAGGAAAGAGGAAGTTAAAATATTGAAAGAAGAAATAAAGCATTTAAAAGCAAAAAGAAAATACTGATGGCGAGTACATGGCTTGATTTAGTAAAGACTGATTACGTTATCTCAATGGGTGACGGGCAAGTCTTTACGCCTGTTTCATTGACGGCCACATGGAATAAACGGTATGACTTTAATATTTCTCAATTCAATTTCAAAGATGTTGCGGGTACATTGGTTAAGCGCGGGCAGCCAATGGGGAATGTGTATAGCATCGAAATAATTTTTCAAGGTGATGATAACATAGATGTTGCAGATAGTTTCGAGAAAAGCAGCAAAGACCCTGGCGCGTGGACGATAACGCACCCTTTCTATGGCAAATTGTATGTACAGCCGCTTGGATTGGCTTTCAACAATGGCAAGCTGAATCAAAGTATCATTACCGGCGATGTAATGGTAACGCTATTAGATAGCGGGCTTGCGGCAAGTACGGACGCGGCAGGGGCTATATCAGCACAGGCGGCAGCGGTAAATACGAAACTGAACGCTACCTATGTCGCTGCGGTTCCTGAAATGAAAGTATCTGATTTGCAAAAGGTATCAGACCACATAACCGCTGCATACAAATTGGTGAGCGGCAAGATTGCTGCGGTTCAGAGTGATGTAAATACATACACCAACTATTACAATGCCGCAAATGCTGTTCTGAATGCCACCGTAAAAGATACCGCCAATATCATTGTTGCAACGCAGAACCTATTATTTGCACCTGCAAATTTTACCGATACGGTATTGAACCGGGCAAACCTTTTCATTGCTCAATTAGGGGCTTTGGCGCAGGATGTGACGGGTATTGTTGCTATTACCAATGCACCCACGGCGGCACTAAAAAAACTGTACGAAAACAATGCAGGAACGGCTATTGCCGGGCTTTGCGCTGCGGCTATTACCAACATTACCACTGACTACAATTACAGGCCGGACGTGCTGAATATTATCAGCCTGATTATCGGAAACTTTAATAGTTACCTGGTAAACCTATACACTCTGCAGTCGGTAAATGGCGGCGGCATAGACGGCTACATACCTGATGCCGACAGCATTATAAGTATGGGTCAATTGGTCAATCAGACCACATCGGCATTATTCACACTTTCGGCGGCAGCAAAGCAGCAAAGGACTTATGTAGTGCCGTATGATACAAGCGTGTTATTGGTAGCTTTTGAGCTATACCCAGACATGAATGCAGATGACGCTACGGACTTGGTAATAGCAAATAACAATATTGGAATAAGTGAATTATTAGTGGTTAAAAAAGGTAGGCAAATTATATACTACGTGTAATGGAAATAAGAATCGGAGGCCACACAATCAAATTGTACAATGAGGTTAACATAAACCTCAAATACGACTGTATTGCCGATACCTTTTCATTCGCATTGTACTTTGACCCAACTAATACGGCGCACAAAAGTATATTTAAACCATGCACCTATCAAACCTGCAAAATCTATCATGGCGGCGTGTTAGTAATGACCGGCACCGTATTATCTCACAACTTCGGAAGCGCGGGCAATCCGCCTAAGCAGCTGGTGTATATTTCCGGGTATAGCGTTACGGGTGTGCTTGATGATAGTTGCATACTTAGGACTGATCTAAACGAGGCTAACGGGGGTATTGTGGTAAGCGCAAGCAGCCCAACGGTTACTATACCCGGCTCATCATTACAGTTTGATGGATTGACGCTGGAACAGATCGCAGGGCTTGTTACGGGCTGGTATGAATTCAAGGTGATAGTTGATGCTGAACTTAAAACAGATGCCCAATTTACAAAGCCATTCCCTAATATAGTAGCTGCGGAAACCGATGTGACAAAAACAAAGCCTACGCAGTCGGTAGGTGATTTTCTCGACCAGCTTTGCAAGCAAAAGAACGTTGTTTTATCGCACACAAAGGATGGAAACGTACTTATTACCCGACACAAGTCTGACAAGATTTTAACCACTACGGAAACCATTGTAAATGTATCTTCTACTTCGTTTGATGATAGCCTTGCGGGTGCGCCACCGAGTACGGCAGTTAGTAAAAAAATCACGTCAAAGAATAGGAAAATTCTTTTCGACTTCAACAATAAAGGGCAGTGGACAAAAATGAGCCTGAACGTTGACGGGCAGAAATTACACCGGCTTATTCAGGTTGTGGGACAACACCAAGACGGAACAGAGGACAACGCATTGGATAGCGGCATAGCGAATCCATATGTGGCGCAGGCTGTTAATAGGTACGTAAGAATTATTCAAACATCGGGAGATAGTAACGATACGCCCGATACCGCTCGCTCTATACTTGGTGACGAATTAAAATCAATCGTATTGACAATAGAAATACAGGGGTGGACGCTTGGCGGAAACCTTGTTACTCCTAATCAGTTGGTGAGCGTGCAAAATGATGAATTGTACCTGTTCAATAAAAATACATGGTTCATTCAGGAAGTAGCGTTACATGGTGATGAAAAAGAAGAAACAGCAGTATTAACATGCGTCCTGCCTTATTGTTTTGGCGATGATGAAGTAAAGAACATATTTTGATAGCAACTAAATACATATCGTCCGTAATAACAGGAGGCAAGCGGCTTCTTAAAGCCTTATGCTACGGGCGCGGAACTGATATACGCACGACGCAGGAATGTATGCCGTACGGTGTTGATAGCTGTCCTGTGGCTAATCTTACCGCTGTTTATGCCAGCACGGACAACATGGGGCAAGATGTGACTATTGGCTACATCAATAAAAATCAGCAGGCCGCAACCGGGGAATTTCGCTTTTACTCCACAAATAGCGACGGCGACCTACAGGCAAGCGGATGGCTCCATGCGGATGGAAAGATAGTTTATACCGGAACTTCTATTGAATTACTTGGGAATGCCAACCATGCGACGCAGTACGAGGCTTTGAATACCCAACTTCAAAACTACATAACCGCTTTGAATGCTGCTATATTATCTGGGGTCAGTAGCGCGGGCGGCACTTATGTCGAGCCGACTACTCCACTTGATTTATCAACAGCAAAACTCACGAATATAAAAACACAATAATGATACCAGTAGCATTCGAAAGCGATAGGGCGTACCTGCAAAGCTGCACGACGGTAGAGGATAAGATAGCCGCATGTGATGCTATTATAGATGCTTTGTTTACGCAGATGCTTGCATTGGCGCAGCAGGAAAGCCCAATACAAGAGTATATGCTCAATGACGGGCAAACTATCATAAAAGCGATATACAGGGATGCGAAGCAAATAACAATGTCTATTGACGCTCTGACGAAAATAAGGAACAGGTATGCCAATCAAGGGCGTAGGGTAATGCATATGATTGACGGTAAAAATTTAATAGGGCCAAACTACAGATAACATGAAATTCACGGACATATTTACTAAAGATTTTTGGAGTGGTGAACCGGAAGTAATTGAAGTGGACGAACCGCAGCAAAATGACCGAGCTATAAGACCAACGGCGGGCGTATTTACCCCAAGCGGTACAGGCAACAATGTACCGGCGCAGGGTTATGTATATGCTGTTTATGACGGAGAAAAGAACATAGGGGCTATTGGCCCTATAAAGTCTTATGCTAAGGATTTTTACGCACTCCGTATGCGGTCAAGGCAGGCGTTTATTGAATCTGATGTTTGCCAGGCGGTCGTAGGCAGGTTCACCGCGTGGGCTATAGGAACAGGGCTAAGGCTGGACGCGGAGCCGCAGATAGATGTATTGAAAGCAAGCAAAATAACTATAGATACCGAGGCTTTTAATAACGCAGCAGAAAGCCTTTGGCGGGTATATGCAAATTCTACACTCCCGGACTATTGTGGTCAAAAAAACATGCAGCAGCTTTCTTGGCAAGCGCATTTGGAAGGTAAGATAGGCGGCGACATTTTGGTAATACTCCGCGTTATTAATGGCATAGTTAAGGTGCAGCACATAGACGGGATGCATGTAGGTAATCCTCCCGGCTGTAATATTATCCAGAATGATAGCGTAGATGGGGCGCAGAGCGCGAACGGGTATGACTACATATATAAGGGCAACCGCATAAGGTTTGGTGTAGAAATGGCGGCAAACGGTGAGCATGTAGCGTATCACGTTCATGTAGGGTCTGCAATGACGTATGAGCGCATTCCCGCCAAAGACAGTAACGGTATGGTGCGGGCGTTTATGTACTATGGTTTTCGTCCCGCCGTAGATGATACAAGGGGGACACCTTTACTTTCTGTTGTGCTTGAATCAGCAAAGGGACTGGATAGATACAGGGAAGCTACGGTATCAGGCGCAGAGGAGCGCGCAAAAATACCATACACCTTTGAGCATGACCAAAACAGTGACGGGGAAAACCCGATTGCAGGGCAGCGCGTAAAACTATTGGCCGGACAGCCTAAACCCGGCATGGCAGCAGCTACGGATATTCCAGTAGATGCAGTAGGTAATAAAATAGCGGCAGACTTCGCGGTAAGCACAAATAAGATGGTGGTAAATCTGCCAATCGGAGTAAAAGCAAAGGCACTGGACAGTAAACAAGAATTGGCTTTTGCCGAATTCTGCATGTTCCAAATTGACATTATTTGTGCAGCCATGAACATACCGCCAAATGTGGCGATGAGCAAGTACAACGATAGCTTTAGTGCGTCACGTATGGCGGGTGAGGATTGGCAGCATACGTTTATGATTGATCGCGGTGATTTTTCACAGCAATACCTTAATCATATTTATTCACTCCAATTGTACATATGGATTCTTGAAAACAGAATTCAGGCACCAGGCTACGAGGCTGCATTGGAAGCAAAGAATGTACTTGTAACCGAGGCGTATAACTACTGCAATTTTGAGGGTGATATGTTCCCTGATATTGACCCGCTGAAAACAGTTAAGTTTGTTCGCGAAGCGATGGGTGTAGCTATGGAGCATGTGCCGGTAATGACACCAGAAGCGGCAGCGCGCACTATCGGTCAGGGTGCAATACTTCCCATCATAAAGCAGTCAGGAAAGGAATTAGAGGCTACAGCAGCGGCAGGTATAGAATTGCCCGAACAGGACGAACCAGCGCCGGACAGTGCAGATAATGAGAAAGAGGGGCAAACGAAAAGAAAGCCAACTTCGGGCGGAAATAATTAGTTTATTATGTGTGGTTTGAGTATAGCCCGGTATTCTTACCGGGCTTTTTATTTTATACAGCTACCTTCATGTAATCCGGTATGGTATTCATTTTCCTTGCAAGTTCGACCTTGATAAAGTCTGATGGTGACACTCCTATGTTTGCGGCAATGTTATTTATTTGCTCCAACCTGCTTTGGCTGATACTCGTTATTTCAATTTCCATCTTGCAAGGTTCACACTCCTTACGGCACTTCATTTCCTGTGGATAGGATTCAAGTATTTCACCAATAACAGGCTTTAAATATCGCGATGTGCTTACCCCTGTTTTGCCGGCGACCTTAACAATAACACCTTTCAATAAATCTGATATTCTGTAAATCCTAATGCTGCCCGAAGGTTCGCAGGTAGGTGAGTTTTTTTGTTTGAACATAGATGAGGTATTTAGCAAATGTACTACATTTTCGGCAAAAAAAATTTGCAAAGGTACTATATTTATATTGCAATTATAAATATGCCATATCCTCATAAGTATGTTAGATAGTTCCCGTGTAGCGCGGGGCTTTTTTCACCACCCTTCATGCTCGTTCTAATTTTCCATCCAATAATAAAAACATGAAGAAACTATTTGTAATTATCGCCCTTCTTTTGTCGGCAACTACCTACGCCCAATACAACGCTCCCAATGCGCCTGTAGTGAATTACGGCACTTACGAAATAGGCGGCCAGCTTGTGAATAACGCTAATACAAACGCAAAGCCGGTACTTGATACGGTTACCACATCTTCAAGCGCATCAACCATTTATCTATACACTTCTACCTATGCCGCTACTGGCGGCACTCTGTACCCTCTGTCAGGTACAGGCGCAATATCATTTACAATCCTCGGCACTAAAATAAGCGGAACCGCTACCGGGTCGGTTGCTTTGCAGGGTTCAATAGATGGCGTTCAATGGGGGCCGGTTCACGAAGGGACTATACTTAGCTCCGATACTTTACAGATAGCAAACCAAACAACAAATTTTTACGCGTGGAGTATCGGGTCTAAAAGATTCAGGTATTACAGGCTATGTGTGATTATACCGTCAAGTACGCAAAGCACTTCATGGTTAGGGTTTTGGGACTTCAACAAACAGTATTTCTATACCTCAAAATAAAGCCTAATGGCGATGTATGGATATAAAGACAGGGTTAAGCATCTACAATAAACAGTGGCTTATTGAGCCTTCTGCCGCATTGCAAATGCTTGATTTTTTCGATAAGGTAAAAGAGGGTGAGCGGTGGAGTTACGGACGGGCGAAAGGCGAGGAAAACGAATTATCAGGTTACAAAATATATCAAAAGTTCTTTGCAAATGCTGGTTTGATAATGGCTCCCGAAAGCACTTGGGATATGTCAGATTTCAAGGGTTTTGAGGGTGCGACTATCGCTGTAATACCGATTAGCGGCCCGCTTATGAAAGCGGATTTCTGCGGTTCATTCGGAACTCAAACGATAGGGCAGTTAACTAAAATGGCGTGGAATACGCAGAGCGTAAAAACATTGCTTTTCGTTCACGATAGCCCTGGCGGTACGGTGGACGGTACAGAATCATTGGCGAACATCATTGCCGATTGTCCCAAAGAAACCATATCGCTTGTAACTGGAATGATGTGCAGTGCTGATATGTGGATAGGGGGCGCATCAGATAAGGTCTATGCAAGTTGCCAAACCGATATGATAGGTTCTATCGGTACGATGTGCAGCTTCTATGACAACAGCAAGGCGAGGGAAAGCAGAGGTGTTGTGTTGCGTGAATATTACGCCACTGCATCGAAAGATAAAAACGCAGCAGGAAGGGAAGCGCAGGAAGGGGATGGGAAGAAATTAATACAAGAAATGCTCGACCCGCTGAATGATGTGTTTTTAGCCGCTATGAAAAAAAACAGACCCAAGATAAGCGAAGAAGCATTAACGGGGAAAGTTTATACGGCAGGTGCAGCGAAGGAAATGGGGTTGATAGACGGTATAAAATCTTTCGAACAACTCATAGACAGCGTTACCAAACCAAGACAAAGTAATTCAACATTTTATCAAGTTATAAAAACGAAAAACAACATGACTACTGCCGAATTCAAAATTGAAAATCCAACCGCATACAGCGAAATATTTAACGCCGGTATGATTCAAGGTGTATCGCATGAGAAAGCGCGCGTAGAGGGCTGGCAGGCATGGGCTGAATTTGACCCCGAAGCGGTAGCGGCAGGCATAGCAAGCGGCAAAGAAGCATCACCCTCCGACTGTTCGAAGATGCAGGCGAAAGCAGCAGCTAAATACAAACTGGCGATGGCCGAAAAGGATAATGCCCCGGCATTATCTCTGGCAGCAGCACCAAAAACAGACGCACAGGCCGACGATATGGAGTTGGAGGCTAATACAGCCGCCGTCCTGCAAGCAATGGGTATAAAAACGACAAAATAATTTTTCAATCTTAAAATACACAGGCAATGCCATCAACCCAATTAGTCGGTAATTATGATATATCGCAAATATTCTTAGGAGATAACGTCTACGAGTATTACACATGGACAAATACCAGCGGCGGCACTTTGACGCTAAAGCCCGGTACGCTCATGGGGCAGATATTGTCAAGCGCAAAACTACTGCCGAACCTGTCAAGTTCTACAGACGGAACCGAATTGCCGATGTCTGTTCTTGCCGACACGTACACAGTAGCCAATAACGGCTCTGCAACAGTGTGTGTTTGCATAGGAGGCCGGGTGAATCAGAACGCTTTAATATTTGGTTCCGGCGATACGCTTTCAACAGCGGTGCGCACAGTGACCACAGGCGGCGGTACTATCCACGCGCTGATAAACCGCAACACAGGCATTCTCTTAGTTCCAAGCCAGGAATTAACCGTACAAGACCCTAATCAGTAATATTTAAACAAGCAACTTAAAATAAAACACGATGGCAGGTACAATTCCAGCAAGTCAATTAACGCCAGTATTTACAGCCGCAAGGGTAGCGAAGTACGACGAACTACAGGAGATAAAAGTTAACAACTTTTTCGCGTCGTTTTTCCCTGCTTTGCCCTGCCCGGAACGCTACCCGGTAATTGATGTACGGCGCGGGTCTGAACAGGTTGCGGTAGATATTATGCGTGGGCATCAGGGCCAGCGTGTGCAGATCAGCAAGTTTAGCCAAAAGGCGTTTGACACCTTTTACTACAAATTCTACACCGACCTCACAGAACTTACTGGCTATTTCAACGTGTTCGGGAGTACAGCATTTGCGGTAAATGAAATGGCGACACTCGCAAACGAAGCTGCCGTATCTGACAAGGCGAAGAGCGATATGATAAAAAGGGCGATCGAAGTTCAGTGCGCAAGCGTACTGGAAAACGGCACCATAACATCGCTCCGCGACAGTTCCATAGTGGACTTCAAGCGCCAGGCCGGTTCGATGGAAGATGTAAGCACAATGAGCGGCGGCCAGAATTCATATTGGGACGCAGCGGGCCACAATCCATTCCTTGACCTGCGCAGGGGTTACGATTGGCTGAAAACCAAAGGTAAATACAGCGGCGAGATTGTTCACGCTATCGTAGGCTTACATGCATGGCAGGCATTCCGTAACAACGATGTTGTTAAGGCAAGGTTAGGCCAGTTCAATAACAGGCGCGATGTGCTTATGCCAAGCCAACGCAATTCTTTGGGCGCAGACTATCAGGGCATGTTTGACATTGATGGCGCAATGGTGCAGATATGGACATACAATGACGTTTACGATACACCAACGTTTGACACCAATGGTAACCCAATTACCGGCGGCGCATCAGTGCCATACATGAAAACCAATAAGGTTTACATGACCGTTGACAATCCGGGATTCAAAACACTTTATGGCGCAATACCACAGGTGGGGCCAGTAGGCACGAACACATCAGCACTGATCGTAGGCACAGAGGTGTTCACACGCTACGCAAACCCGGAAGGTGGTTACGACCGTTCATACTTGCAGAGCGCACCTCTGGCAGTGCCGATAACAGTAGATCGCATCTACACGGCTACGGTAACGGCATCATAGAAACAAACATTATTACAATAAGCAAAAGCCGTCCAGTGTGGCGGCTTTTTTAAAAATACAGATATGGCACTTTATATAATAATCGCAGAGAGTGTAACCTCAAAAAAGACAATGTACAAAGGTGAAGTTCACGACGAAATGCACTTTACGCATTTGCAGGAACTTATTGATGCTGGAGCGATTGAGGAGGTGAAAGAAGAATCCAAAGAACCAGCCGCAGAGCCTGCGCCTCAATACGAAATTCCCACCACATTCACCGCAGTAGATGTGCTTACTGAACCCATATTGCACGGAAATAAAGAAGATGAAGACCATGTAAATTAAATAAAACACATAATATGACACAATACAAAGTGATTGCCGGGCAATGCCCACTACCCGACCAAAGGGTTATACTTGATTGCGGCGACGTGCGCGATGAAGATTTTTTTATTGACGGGCAGATTGAAGACCTCGTAAGGCGTGGGTTTATCGCTAAGGTGGTAGAGGCTGAACCAGTCGCAGAAGTGCTGGAAGTTGCAGCAGAAACCGCAGAGCCTGCACCTAAAAAGTCAAAGTAAATGGCGCTCATTGACCAGATACGAAATGATATAAAATTTATCAAGGGGAGCAGTGATGCACCCCTTGTAACTGCTATAACATTTACTACACCTGCGTCAATAAGTCCGACTGTTACCAAGACAATAAAAGGGATTGCCGTTAAGCACTTTACAAGCATTGACCAAACGACCGGCGCGCCAATGGCGGGCAAGACTTCGAGAGTATCAATAGCCGAAAGTTTATTGATAGATGTAGGTTACCCGACGCGGAATGCCGACCCGAAACCAAAAGTATGGATGAAGGGTCACTATGTAAGTTTTGTTGATAGTACCGGGCTTACCTATAGCGCAGTTATTACCGAAACAATACCCAATGAAATGACGGGCGAGATTGTCTGCATGTTGGGCGACAGATCATAATTATGCCTGCAATATTCACTTCACCGATAGGGCAAAGAAACTACGAATTAATCCGTAGTAAAATATGCTCATGCCTTTTGGTGGAGTTGGCAAATCAATCCGTAGGCGTATCTAAGGTGTGGGAGCAAAGGTTTATTCCGCTTAACGAAGAAACGGAAACACCCACGGTTAATGTCAGTATAGAAATGGGCAATAATGATAACAGGAATGTTGTTAAGTGGGATGGCTCATACTTGTTCAATATTGACGTTTACACTACATCTAATACGACTGATGCAAACGGGCCTGGCGATCAATATGCCATGTGGCTGATGATGAAGATTGTCGGCATGATTGAGGTAATACTTATGAGCGATGCTTATAAAACACTGCTACTCTCTAAAGGTATCATCATAGGCTTACCAATGGTTGAACGGTTTTTTGTAGCCGACAAAGGAACTGTATCTGATGCACTTAGTGGAGTTGTTGGCAGAATACAATACCGGGTCAATGCTATAGAAACTGTTGAGGCGCAATTAGTACCCGGCGTGGAGCTACAAGAGGCCACTTTAACCGCTTTCCTGAATGGTAGCACCTACGGCTATTACTACTCATTAAATACGGCTGTGCCGCCACCTGTGAACACGAACACGATACCGCGCTCCATACTATTGAGAATAGTTACAAGCCCTGATTTATCCTTACAAATACCTGTAGGTAATGGACATTTTATACAAGCGGAATATGCGCCTTGTGACATTCTTATTCCTAAACTATCGACCGACGCGGGCGGATACTTAGCTAACAGGCCATATACGTTGCCCTTTTACTATAACAGCGGCGTAGTTACAAAACCACTGTACACTTTCGAAACGGGCGAATGGGACAGAACTGGATTTGGGGAAGGGTTAACCGGATTTGTAAATAACGACGAGATATTGATAACGTTTGAAGATTTTATACACTAACCATGAGAAAGATATTTTTGCTGTTGCTTTTATTGCCGATGCTGACTTTCGGGCAGGGGGTAAAGTTTAGTGCGCTGCCGATTTTTACCCGACCATTGTCGGATAGCGACAAATTTGTCGGCACACACATCAATCCGAATGGGTCAACTACGGTTTATCAATTCACGCCCGTAGCATCTATAATTGAGACTATCCTCGGCGTTACCTACTCCGCCCTCGATAGTGGTCTCGCCACCCGCATGAACGCACTAACAATAAAAGACACCAACAACAACACCTCCGATTACACCGTTCCCGCAAATCAATTCACCAGGGTAAATACTTCTGGGAATTTCACGATAAAACTACCATCCGGACAGCACGACAGGACTTTGGAGGTTGTGGAAATTGATACGCTTACCAACCCGCTTTACATCAAAAAAAGCAGTACCGCTTTCGATACGCTTTTTACCGTCGGGCATATCATAGCTTATCAATACGATTCAGCTAATAACAAGTGGACGCATGTATGGGGTTACTTACCGACCAGCTACGTAAACAACGCAGTGCATGTCAGCAATCAGCCTATAGCTGTAGCGGCGATAGCCGCTACAGCTACCCCGTTAGTCCCGACCGCAACCTACAGCAATGGAGTAAACGGCATAGGCGCCACACTAACAGGAACAAGTAACGCTCACCTCGTAACAGATGGCTATAGTGCTAATGTTGGTGATCGCATCTTAGTTGACGACCAAAGCCCCGCTGCTCAAAATGGGGAATACATTGTTACCATCACAGGCACTCCAAGCGTGGCGCACTATGTACTTACAAGGTGCGATAACTACAACCAGCCGGGCAACATAAATAATACCGGGCTGATTCCGGTATCTAATGGTACTGTCAATGCGGGTACGGCCTGGGCTTTAACCACTAATAGTATAGCAACGGTAGGAACGGATGCGATAAACTACACGAAAATAGCGGGGCCGCAAACTCTTGATAACACTATTACCAACGGCAAAAACACTAATCAGATCGTAACCGCAGGTAAAGTAAACAGCACTCACCCTTATGGGCAAGGAAGGTTTGGAGTTAACCCTGTAGATAGTTCAATGTTTTATGTGGCCTACGATTCTTCATGCACGGACAGCATAAAAATTTACTTCAATCCCTCAAATGGGGGTATGCAGATATACGCGAGTGCATCCGGCTTCTTCTCTCAATTCACTGCAACTAATGGCATTTTTGCGGGGAACATAGCTACGGGGCATACTGTATATCTTAACCCCAACGGCAACGGGGTGTTTT
>OLLK01000152.1_pt1 | contig 55649 bp, 53 predicted proteins | sample 1604531 | NCBI WGS metagenome assembly OLLK01 (sample SAMEA104055722, study PRJEB20765) | soil metagenome | isolation source: soil | reverse complement strand
TATTTTCTGTGGCACTTGCTGTCGCCGGCTGCCGGCGCCTTCCCGTTAGGAAGCAGGATACTCTGTGTTGCCCGGACTTTCCTCCGTCCGCTGGCTAGCGGACAGCGATAGAACGTTTTGCACCGCAAATATAGCCCTTTTAAGTCCTAAAAAAGCAGGTGTTCAGTTTTGAACACCTGAACACTTTTTTTCTACTTCATAGTTATTGGTTTAATTTAATGATAATAAGCTAACTATGCTTAAAGTGTGAAGTATTACTTTAATGTTAAAACGGCAAAAAGCGTTCATTTTTGAACACTTTTGAATACCAAATTGAACGCTCTTTAACCATCTATCCCTGTGTCTATCCCTGAAAAAAGTTGACACTTTTGGTGAATAATCCTGTAAGTAGTTTATACCTTAAAAAAATGAAAAAGTCATGCCGTCCGCCATTTGGCGGATCGGCGACCCACGGATAGGTAACGAAGAGATCGGTAACCGCGCGACCGATGCCACAGATAATGGTTACCTATCTATGGCTTACCTGTAAGCTGGCTACCTGGTTGATGAGGTGCCGAAACAAGTTCGGCATGACTTCCGGATGGTATTTTGGCCCATCAAACAGCTATCGAAACGCAGACAAATTGCCATCGAAACGACTACGAAACAGGTACAAACGGCATCGAAAAATTTTTTTCCGGACCAAAAAGCGTTCATTTTTGTTCAAGCGATGAACGGTTTTGCATGCAATTCGTCGACATTAAATTTAAAAATTGGTGAGAAAAATTATTTGGTGCTTAATTTTTGTCGAATTGCAATAGAATTTTGCAGGCACTTTCAATTTGGCCATTGCATGCCTTTTGGTACATTTTTTTTGCTTTTGACAAACTTTGGGGTAGTCCTCTGCTTCCGCTCAAGTAAAAATCTCCCAATTTGTCTGCGGCGTCGCTGTCTCCCTGATCCGCGGCCTTTTGATACCAATATGCCGCCAGAACAGTGTCCTTAGGCCCTAAGCCTCCCGCGCCTTTTTCGTACATTGTCGCTAAGTGATATTCGCCCACTACGTTTCCATGATCAGCAGATTTTGAAAACCAAAATGCGGCCGTTGTATCGTTCGCATTTAACACCCCCCTGCCACTTAAATACATAACACCCAACCTGTTTTCAGCCCAGGCATTGCCCTGTCCTGCTGATTTTCGTAACCACACAACTGCCGCACTGTCGCTTTGTTTTAATCCTCCACGTCCAATGCTGTAAGAATAGCCGATTTGCCATTGGCCATAAGCATCGTTATGATTGGCCAGTAGTTTGTAGAAAAAAATCGCACTGTCTTCTTTTGATTTTTTCATCGTGTCGGTTTCCGACAGGCTTTGGTAATAATCCCCTAATTTTTTATTGGCAGAATCATTACCATATCCCGAGGCAGCTTTCATATTCTCAAGCCACAGCACAGAGGTTGTTTTAAATCGAGCCGCCAGCGAGTAATACCTTTGCCCTTCCGTTTTGGTATAATACGCATAGCTCCAAAAACAAATGCCTAAAAATACAATCCCCAAAATAGTCCAAAGTATCTTCTTTCTCTTCTTTTTCTTTTTCCTAAGCTCAAGCAGTTTCTCGGTCGCCGAATATGCGTGCTGCCTCTCTTCTGCAACCTTAATCTGCCTTAGCTCTTGTTCGGTTTTTTGCGCTTGTAACGCCTTTTCTTCCGCCTCCTTAACCCGCTTTAGTTCTTGTTCGACTATCTTTGCTTGCAACGCTAATTCTTCTGCGTCCTTAATCCATTTCAGTTCCCGTTCGGCCTTCTGTGCTTTTAGCGCTTTTTCTTCCGCCTCTTTAACCCGCTTTTGTTCTTGGGCTTTCTGTGCTTCCAGCGCTTTCATTTCGGCTTCTTTAATCCGCATTAGCTCTTCTTCAGCTTTCCGCGATTGCATCTTTTTTTCTTCCTCTTGTTTAATCCGCTTTTGTTCCTGGGCTTTCTGTGCTTCCAGCGCTTTCTTTTCGGCTTCTTTAATCCGCATTAGCTCTTCTTCAGCTTTCCGCGACTGTATCTTTTTTTCTTCCTCTTGTTTAATCCGCTTTTGTTCTTCTTTCTCAGCCGATATTTCTAATATTTTTTGTTGTTCTATCCCGAACTGTAATTCTTTTTCTTTTTTTAAATCCTCTAACAAATCACATATCGAATCCCTCAAACTTCTAAGTTTGACTAAAAACCCTTTAGAGTCAGTATCAATTGGATCGCCCCACTTGAGATTGTTCTCTTTACTATAAAATGGGTATCCCGTATTTCCGTTTAATGGTTTAGGCCATTCGGTAAATGGAATATCATACAATAATACATTCACTATGCGCGACCGATCACCGATACTAGGAATATCGCCGTCGCTGTTAATTTTCTCCCAAAAAAAATTTAATTCGACATTACAATAATGAGAGTGCAGATAGGCCTTTGAGTTAATACAAACAATAATGGCTGATTTATTGATTGCTTTCTTGATGGTTTCATCAAAAAAAGTATTTCCTTCAATTTGGGGTTTATCAAACCAGATTCCAATGCCCTGCTGCGCCAAACGCTGTTCAATTAAAACCTTTAAGTTGTAGTGAAAGCTGTCTACCCATCCACGATCCTGGTAGTGAAACGGAATGTTATCAATGTGTGAATAGCTAATAAAAATGTCATATTCAAATCCCGGAACAAAGGCCATTTCTATTAAAATTTAGGTTTCGAAACTACTATTGGACTAAGCAAAATCCAGTTTTGAATTGTAATTTTTATATTAAAAAACGAATATAAAACACTATAACTGAAATAGCTAATTAGTTTATAGTTTTTCAAAAACATACTGCTCGAAAGGTCGACGGACGCGAATATTTTTCAGCTATAATGATCGAAACTGTTTGCCCAGCTCCCGATACGCAAACCCCCGGCTTGTGGCCGGTTTTTAGGCCGCACCTTATTGCTCGAGGAGTCATAAGTAACAAAGAAGCCGCACCAAGCTCCGGCATTTATGGCCCAAATCTTAATCCAATCCCCCCGATAGCTATAGTGACACCCTCACCTGCATTTCCCCAAATCCGCATTTACCATCTCCACGTTAACGATCCCTAATTTATTACCAAACGAATTGGTGATGTAAGTAAGCGCCTGGGCGATCTCGATATTGGCCAGGCCGGTTGCTGCGGGCATTTTGGCCTCAAATAGGCGTTTACCGATGGTGATTTTGCCTGCCAGTCCGTTTTGCACCAGGCAGGCGAGCTGGTGCAGGTTATTTTTCAGGAATATGGAATCGGTTAGCGGGGGGATCAGGCCGTTAAGGCCCTCGCCGTGCTGGCCATGGCAGTTTTGACAATGCGTTTGATAAACCACACTTCCTTCGGCGTAATAGCGGTTAAATTCAAGCGTATCGCCGCCCTGGCAGGCTATGATCAGCGCCGCCAGCAGCGCGCAAACGCCCAATATCACCTTTACTTTCATTTACTGCCTTCGGCGGGCTCCGTTTTAAGGGTTTTAATATCGTCGACCAATTGGGCAACCTGTTTGGCGTCGGTACCGTCATATGATCCGCGCACGCGTTTCTGTTTATCTACCAGTACAAACCAGCCCTGGTGCACATAGCCGCCTGCTGCGGTGCTGTCCTTACTCACGGCCACCAGGTAATTTTTTTCAGCAATTTTATAAACAGAATCACGGTTGCCCTGTAAAAACCACCAGCTGTTGCCAGTAACGCCCAGGTTGCCGGCATATTTTTTTAAAACCGGCGGGGTATCATATTTCGGGTCGATCGTGAACGACACGATCTTTACATCAGCCGTATTTTTATAGGCATTGTACACTGCCAGCATATTGCGCTGCATGATGGGACAAATGGAGGGGCAGCTGGTAAAAAAGAAATCTGCCACATAAATTTTGCCGTCGAGGTTCTTGCTGCCGGTACTGTCGCCATCCTGGTTCACAAATTTAAACGGGGGGATGGTGGCGTAAACGGTATCGGTAACCGTTTGGCCGTTCACCGTTTTGGTAACCGGGCTGCGGTTGCCATATATGGGCAGCGTTTTGGTGTTGGAGTTAAACTTGCAGGCGCAAAAACAGGCAGCACCCAAAAGCACAAGGGCCAGATTTTTCATTTGGTTTTGGTTTTAGCAATAAATTTGGCCGAAGCGGCAACTGCTGCGCTCATCTGCGAATCGATATGCATGATCAGTTTTTTTTGTTTGCCCATGTAGGCCATATTTTCTTCATGCGACTTGGTCAGCTCGGGACTAAACCCATGCATCCAGATCATCATCGCGCTATCAGCCAACTGGAGTTTATTCAAATAAACATTAGCTGAGTCTTTTAGGGCGCCTGACGGGTTGTTTTTAACCAAAGTGTTGAGCGCAGTTCTGTTATCTTCCAGTTTTCCGTCCTCGTCCATCACTTTTTCGTGCATGGTAACCACGGTGTCGGTTAAAGCCTTTTCCTGTGCTTTTTTATCGGCACAGCCGCATAAAAGTAAGCCGGCGGCAAGGGGCAATAGCAATTTTTTCATTTGATGATTTTAAGTGTGGCAAATTTAGTAAGCAGATTGATAGGAGAGGGTGTTTTAGGGATAAAATTATTGCTAATAAGGTTTCCAATTAGATATTTAGCCAAGTTGTCATTGCGAGCGCAGCGTGGCAATCGCGAACTCTATATGGTGGTTGTGCATCGCGGTAACGCAAAGTTCGCGATTGCCGCGTTCGTTCCTCACTCGCAATGACAAATTGGTTAAATTGCCAGTGACCGTGTGAATTATTGAAAATTCATCGCCCTGATAAAAAAGATATAATCGGTTACCGGCAGTTGCTCAACGCCGGCCAAAATAAGGTGTTGCCCGGCCTGCGCACGGTGATGGGTACCATGATTGGTAAGCTGCGCCAATATGTCGGTCAGCTTATTTTGCCAGTGGTTGCCGCGTGTGTCCTGGTAGCTGATCGTTTTTTCAAAATCTTCGGGGTTTAGCTCCGACAAATAATCGATCCATTGCTGCCCGTTTTCGGCAATGATGGGCGCCAAACTATCAGCCGGCCAATCGGGCCACAAAGCGCCGACCACACCCGGCAATCCTTTTGCGCGCTTTAACCATACCTGCTGCGCCGCAAGCAAATGGGCCATAAACTTTACAGGCTTTTCGGGGTTATTGGCTTTGATAATGGTATCCAGCATGATCTGGTTGGCATAGCGATCGTACTCAAACAGGCGGATAAAGTATTCTTTCATAAAGCAAATATAAATGGGAAAGGTGAAAGGTAAAAGGCGAAAGGTGAAAGGCGTTTTTGAGGAATTAGTATTTAACCTGGCATGGTGTTCGCCTCACCCCAAACACCTCTCCAATGGAGAGGGGCTTTAAAAATTCAGTTTTCAGCTGTGCATCGAAGTTCTTCTCATTTGGAGAAGGATGAGTGAGGGCTTTGCCGTTTAGGATGAGGCGAAAATGCCGGGGAGAATGCTTAAGTGAACGACATTGGTTCATAGTTTATAGTAGCTCGGACATAGTCGCTGGTCTATAGACTATGGCTTATTTCGTTTGGTTTTTTTGAATCAATTTTGCGAAAGCAGTTGTACACGCCACCGCGCACATACATGCCTAATTACTAAACACTTACTGATAATTTTTAATGCCTGGCGTGGCAAAAGCACACTATTTTGTTAAACTTCCGCTGTAAGCGTTCAAAAAATAGTTCAAAAATGGGCAGATTTGAGAATTTTTAAATTTTAATTAGCTGAAAATGAGTGGTTTTCGTAGTCGTTTTTAGCGTGATCGTGCGTGAAAAATGAACACTTCGAGGGTGTATTTCCAGTCATGAACTATGACCTTTTTAAGGTGAAAGCTAAAAGGTAAAAGGCGAAACCTTGATACGGTATTCGTTCTCCATCTCTCCCTTGATTGTGAGTCAGGAAGTTTCCCACCATAAAACTATTCGCCCTCCTGCTATGAACCATGAACCATAAACCAATTAACAATAAGATAATAATTTTAACATCATTAGCTTATATGGCCTGCTTACCTTTATATCAATAGTTAAAGATAAACGCTATGAAATTATTTGCTCATTTCCCAAAGCTGTTCAAAGCATTCCGCGAGTGGATGATCTTACGCAGCATGCGCTCAACCTTTATTCACTAAGGCCATCGGTAAACATTTGGTTTTATTAATTGTATTATACAACTTGGGCTGCTATTAGCCCATTTTTGATGAAACCCGGACACGAGGATATATCCATTACAATAAACAAGAAACTTTTTGGTGACGATTTTGCCTGGGGCGTTTCTACCGCCGCTTTCCAAATTGAAGGGGCTTCCGATGTACACGGAAAGGGGGAATCCATATGGGATGTTTTTGTAAACCGCTCAGGCAAGGTAAAAAGCGGCCACAATGCCAGTGTAGCCTGCGATTTTTATAATCAGTATGAGCAGGATATTGACCTGGTTAAACAGCTCAATATCCCCAATTTCAGGTTTTCGATCTCATGGACGCGGATACTGCCCGAAGGTACCGGCGCGGTTAACCAGGCAGGGGTGGACTACTATAACAATGTGATCAACTATTGCCTGCAGAACGGCATTGAGCCCTGGATCACCCTGTATCACTGGGACCTGCCGCACGAACTGGAGCTCAAAGGCGGCTGGACAAATCGCGAATCGGTAGATTGGTTTACGGCCTATGTTAAAATATGCGCCGAAAACTTTGGCGACAGGGTAAAACATTGGATGGTAATGAACGAACCCGGCGTTTTTACCGGTGCAGGTTATTTTTTAGGCATCCATGCCCCGGGGCGAACAGGGTTAAAGAATTTTTTGCCGGCCATACATCATGTGGTGCTCAGCATTGTTGCCGGCGCTAGACAACTACGGCAAACTGTGCCCGCCGCGCAAATTGGCTGCACTTTTTCGTGTTCCTATATCGAACCGCATTCCGCCAAACCGAGGGACCTTAAAGCCGCTAAAACCGTGGATGCCTTGCTCAACCGCTTATTTTTTGAAGCAGTTTCGGGTTACGGTTACCCGATTGACGAGGTACCTGCATTAAAGGGTATTACCAAATACTTGCTGCCTGGCGACGAAGAAAACATGAAGTTTGATTTTGACTTTATCGGCATACAAAATTACACGCGCGAGATTGTTAAATATTCATTTTTTACGCCCTACATCAGTGCGGCTTTAGTAAAGGCGGAAAACCGGGGAGTACCACTCACCGAAATGAAATGGGAGGTTTACCCGCCGGCTATTTACGAGATGATCAAAAAATTCAGTGCATATCCCGAAATAAAAAGACTCATCATCACTGAAAACGGCGCCGCCTTCCCGGATGTGGTAATTGACGGCGAAGTTGCTGATCCGTTGCGCGTGGAATACCTTCAACAGCACATCGGCCAGGTGTTAAAAGCTAAAAACGATGGCTATAAAGCGGATGGTTATTTTATCTGGACACTAACCGATAATTTTGAATGGGCCGAAGGCTATCATCCCCGTTTCGGTTTGATCTATATTGATTTTGATACGCAGCAGCGCATCATCAAGTCGTCAGGGCGTTGGATTGCTGACTTTTTGAAGCGGTAGATTTATTTGCCGGCGGTTTGGGCAAGCATACATAAAATGTGGACCCATTGCCAGGCTTGCTTTCCACCCATATACTGCCATTGTGACTCTCGACGATTTGCTTGCTGATGGAAAGCCCCAGCCCGAATGACTTTTCACCCGCCGTGCCTGGGCGTTTCGCCTCGGTAAACATGGTAAATATTTCCTCCCTCATCTTTTCTGGTACGCCAATGCCGTTGTCTTTTACTGCTATTTCCACTTCCTTTTTAAGATCGCGGATACTTACGCTGATGGTGGCCCCGCGGGGACTGAACTTGATGGCATTGCTGATCAGGTTGCTCAATACGCGCCATATTTTTTCGCGGCTTATCAATATTTCATCGGGCTGTTCAAGCAGCCGCAGTTCAACATGCTGATCTTTTTCAGCAGCTTTAAAGCGCATCAGTTCAACGCTTTTGGCTACAAGCGCGTTAATATCCACAGGTTCCTTTTTCAACCTTGATGCATTGTCGTTTGTAACCTCCAGTATCTCGCTGATCAGTTCCAGGGTATCGTTCGAGGTTTCGCGGATTATGTTAATTAATTCCTTTTGTTCGGGTGTAAAGTCGTCATCCTCCATCGCCAGGGTTAATGAAGCTATACCACCTATCGGGTTCCTCAGGTCGTGCGCCACTGTGCGCAGTATCCGGTCTTTTTCCAATATGCTGGCCTTTAGCTCGTCAAGTGTCTTTTCAAGATCTGCTTTTTGCAGGCTAACCTGCTGGTTAAGCGCATTTACTATCGTAATGTCTCTTTTTGAGCGCTTCCAGTTCCTGTAAACCAGTAAAACGATCACCATTGCCATCAAAGTGCATACAATAGCCGCATAAAGGTACTCTTGTTGTACCTTGTTATTGCCGCGAAGATTGTCTATCAAATATTGCTTTTCAAAGCCGTCAAGTTGTTGATTTACATCACTTTCTTTTAAAATATTCAGCTTTTTAATACTCGAATCACGCAGGGTAACATAAGTTTGCAGGTAATTGCGCGAGGCTTTAAAATCGTTGTTCCGCAGGTAGTAACCACTCATCAAGCGGTTCCAGCCGGCTTCGGCGTCTTCATTTTTTACGCTGTCCAGTTGAACGCGCAAATCGCCAAGCAGTTTTTTCAACCGCGTATTATCGTTGCCATCGTAATATAGCTGGGCAAGTTTTATTTCAGCCAATTCAGCGTCCCTGTTATCATTTCCTTTCTGCAGGTTTACCGCAATACTTTTTTTCAACAACGCAGTCGCACCCCCGGTATCACCTTTTATCATCAACACTTCGGCCTCATTGCCGTACACAACCGCTTTGGCCATTTCTATCATGTTGAGCCGGTCTTTGTATTGAGGGCCATTTTGATTGATATACGCCAGGGCTTTCGAAAAATAAATCCTGGCGCTGTCAAGATCGCCGTTATGTTTATAGCTAAGGGCTATGTTATCCAGTACCTCCTGGTCGCGGTAAAAATCAGCGAATTTATCCCTGGTTCGAAAACTGTAGTTGAAACTTTCCTTAAAATAGCCGGCCGCAAGGCGATAATGGCCCATTTTATAAAGGATCATCCCCATACGGTACGAGTAATCGGAAAGCGCACCATTATTCAGATAGTTTTTACCGATGCGGAAACCTTCAAAATAATGCCGGTAGGCATCGTTATATTTTTGCATCAAAAAATTGGCATCGCCAAGTGCCATATTGGCTTCAACATAGTTGGATTGGTAATCCTTTTGATTGGTGCTTTTTTTTGAGATGGCGAGCATACTATCGGCAAATAGCAATGCCCTGGGGTAATCGCCTTTTGCTTTTTCCCAGTAAACAAAATGAAAAGCCAGCACGCGAAATCGATCGTCGAGGTTTGGTTTACTGATCTGGCTCATCGCCGAGTCGAGGTAATGAAGCCCCTGCTCGGGTTTGTTACTGCCGAAGAAGATTGAAACCTGGTCAAGCACCGGAAGGAATGCTTTTGAATAACCTGATGCCACTGGTTTTTTTTCCTGCTGACAAGCGCTGAAAAATAGGAAAATCAAAAGGAAAGAAAATGCAATTACGCCGTAATTAAAGCGTTTAGCAGGCAAGGGGCAGTAATTACAGATCAACATTAGCGAACGTTCACAAAAATCTCAAAAACCTTTATACGTAAGGAGAGCCGGTAGATGTTCGTCAAAAATAAGTAAAAATTATTTAAATGCGTCCTCGCCGGTAATGTCATAACCGGTGATTAACAGGTGGATATCATGTGTTCCTTCGTAGGTAATAACCGACTCCAGGTTCATCATATGGCGCATAATGGGGTACTCGCCGGTAATGCCCATTCCGCCCAGCATCTGGCGGGCCTCGCGTGCAATGGTTATCGCAATGTGAACGCTGTTGCGTTTCGCCATTGATATTTGAGCAGGTGTTGCCCGGTTCTCATTTTTCAATTGGCCAAGCCGCCATACCAGCAATTGTCCCTTGGTTATTTCGGTCAACATTTCAGCCAGCTTTTTTTGCTGAAGCTGGAAACCGGCTATCGGCCTGCCAAACTGCCTGCGCTGCTTGGAGTAGCGAACAGCGGTATCATAACAATCCATAGCAGCCCCAAGCGCGCCCCAGGCAATGCCGTAGCGTGCCTGGTTAAGGCAGCCCAGCGGCCCTTTTAACCCGGCAACATTTGGTAAAAGATTCTCTTTTGGAACCTTAACATGGTCAAAAACCAGTTCGCCGGTTGCAGATGCGCGCAACGACCATTTGTTATGTGTTTCGGGCGTGGTAAAACCTTCCATGCCGCGCTCAACTATCAAACCACGAATTTTGCCGTTTTCGTCTTTCGCCCATACGATGGCTATGTCAGCAAAAGGGGAGTTGGATATCCACATTTTAGCGCCGTTAAGCACGTAATGATCGCCGGCATCTTTAAAATTGGTTTCCATGCCGCCGGGATCCGAGCCATGGTCGGGTTCTGTCAATCCAAAACATCCCATCCATTCGCCCGAGGCCAGTTTAGGCAGGTATTTTTTCTTTTGCTCTTCGGACCCGTAGGCGTAAATTGGGTACATCACCAGCGAACCCTGCACCGATGCGGTAGACCGTATACCCGAATCGCCGCGCTCAATCTCCTGCATGATAATGCCATACGAAATGTAATCAAGCCCCGCGCCGCCATACTCAACTGGTACAGTCGGCCCAAACGCACCAATCTCGGCCAAACCGGGTATCAGTTGTTTGGGGAATTCCGCGCGTTGTGCATAATCTTCAATAATGGGGCTAACTTCCTTTTTGACCCAGTCGCGAACAGACGAACGGATCAATTTATGTTCGTCGGTAAGCAGTTCATCTACCAGGTAATAATCAGGCGATTCGTACAGATCTGTTTTGGGCATAGTGTATTGAATTGGTGCGCAAAGATAGGGTTTGATTTCGGATTTCGAATTTGGGATTTCGGAATTTTTGAAGGGGAAGAGACCAGCATGCAATCTTAATAACTCAAATTGCGCAGGATATAACCGCAGAGAACACAGAGAAGAAAGCACAAAAAACCGCGAAGTCTTCATTGTTAATTTTTTTTCTCTGTGTTCTCCGCGTATTCTCAGTGCACTTTGTGTTAAAATAGAATTCGTTTTTTAATAATAGTCCGAAATCAAAATAAATCCGAAATCGAACATCCGACATCCGAAATCAAAAATTACCTTTGACTTATGATGACTATCGCCATCCACGGAGCGGAATTTTTTGCTTACCACGGATTTTATCCCGAAGAACAAAAATTAGGGACGAAATTTGTAGTGGACGTTGAGGTTGATTTCAGGCCGGTAACAGCAGGTATCAGGCAGGACGATATCAGCCACACCGTTGACTATGAGCAGCTTTATGAGATTGTCTGTAACGAAATGAAGCACACCCGGAAGCTGATTGAGACCGTTGCACAAGCCATGGCCGATGGGATAAAAACGAAATATCCTTTTGCAGATAGTGTACAAGTTGTGTTGAAGAAGATGCATCCGCCGATGGCAGGGAAGGTGGATCATTCAAGTGTTACGATTGTTGTTTGATCAGGATTTGCAGGATTTTGTAGATTAGTGGGATATTTGTTATCATTTTTAACCTGAAATATTAGAAATATAGAAAATTGTAGCTACCCTCTTTCCGCCGCAGGTGAAGAGAGGGTCGAGCAGCGAAGCGCACTCGGGGTGAGTTAACCCGGCGGATATTAGCGCTAATGCATTGGCGCTAATGTCGCTCGGCGTCTACTCACCCGGTCATCGCTGCGCTTGACCACCCTCTCTTCGCTTCGCGGAAAGAGGGTAGCTGCAAAATCGGTTATATTTCGAAATTTCAAGGTTTTAGAACTATTGTTGTTTAACCATTTTGCACAAATCCATCAACCCGTGTTTTCAAAAATAACCCCCGACATACTCGCCACCATCCAATCCATCGTCGGTAACGACAACGTCATCACCCAACACGATGCCCTCGAAAAATACAGCCACGACGAAACCGAAGACCTCCATTATTACCCGGAAGTCGTTGTAAAACCCGGCTCGCCTGAAGAGATATCGGCATTACTGAAACTCTGCAATGAAAAAATGATTCCGATAACCCCGCGTGGTGCAGGCACCGGCCTTGCCGGTGGGGCCTTAGCCATAAAAGGCGGTATATCAATGCCGATGGAACGTTTTAACAAGATTTTGCAGATAGATGAGCAAAACCTGCAGGCAACGGTTGAACCCGGCGTCATCACCGAAGAATTTATGGATGCCGTGGCTGCAAAAGGTTTGCTGTACCCGGTTGATCCGGCCAGCAAAGGCAGCTGTTTTATAGGTGGCAACGTTTCGCATGGTTCCGGCGGGCCAAGGGTGGTGAAGTATGGTACAATACGCGAGTATATCCTTAATCTGCAGGTGGTTTTGCCATCAGGTGAGATCATTTGGACAGGCGCCAACACGTTGAAATACGCCTCCGGCTATAACCTGACGCAGTTGATGATCGGCTCGGAAGGCACATTAGGTATTATCACCAAAATTGTAACCAAACTTGTCCCCCGGCCTACGGCGGATGCATTGCTTTTAGCTTCTTTTGGCACAGTCGACGCAGCGGCGGCAGCCGTTTCGGCCATCTTCAGGGCGGGGATCGTACCATCAGCTCTGGAATTTATGGAGCGAAGAGGAGTGGAGTGGGTAAAAGAGCACGATGGCATCGCCTTTGATCTGAAAGATGGTATAGAAGCCTTTTTGCTGATAGAAGTGGACGGCACCAACCAGGATGTAATATTTTCGGACTGTGAAAAAATAAACGGTGTACTGGAAGAATTCGATTGTAAAGACGTGTTGTTTGCCGATACCACCGCCCAAAAAGAAGAGCTTTGGCGCATGCGGCGCACCATGGCGGTTTCTGTAAAGTCCAACTCGATCTATAAAGAAGAAGACACAGTGGTTCCGCGGGCGAGCCTTCCGGCATTAATAAAGGGAGTAAAGGAGATCGGCCGCAAATATGGCTTTGAATCAGTATGCTACGGCCACGCAGGTGATGGAAATGTGCATACCAATGTGATCAAAGGCAATATGAGCGATGAGGACTGGAACACCAAACTCAAAGACGGCATCCGCGAAATATTTGAGTTAACGGTCTCCCTCGGCGGCACCATCTCCGGCGAGCACGGCATAGGCCTGGTTCAAAAAGAGTTTATGCCGATCAAATTCACAGAAGTGCATTTTGCCCTGTGGCGCGGGATAAAAAATGTGTTTGATCCGAAGGGAATTTTGAATCCGGGAAAGATATTTTAATTTCGGATTTCGGATTTTCCATTTCGGATTTGTTGTAAATTTATAATCCAATCAATAATCCAATAACTCAATAACTCAATAACTTAATAACTAATTCACTAATTGACAACCCTCTTCCATATCTCCAACGATGACCTCATAAAAGTGGGCCTGGCGGTATTATGCGGCGGACTGCTTGGGCTTGAGCGCCAATACAAAAATAAGATCGCCGGCTTCCGCACCATTATCCTGATCTGTCTGGGTTCGGCGCTGTTTACCATCGTTGCGGAAAAGTCGGGCAATTTGGCAGCGATGAACATCGTGACGGGTGTTGGCTTCATCGGCGCGGGGGTCATTTTTAAGGACAACGTAGGCGTGAGTGGTTTAACTACCGCGGCTGTCATTTGGATATCGGCTGCCGTCGGCATGGTGATCGGTTCCGAGCACTATCTTTTGGGGCTTGTTTCAACGATTGTTGCGTTGATCGTTTTGGCTCTTTTTAGTTTATTGGAAGGATATATCGACAAAATTCACCGCGACAAATTATTTGTGATCGAATTCACCAATGGCGACTTTGAAAACCTGGAGCACATCCTCGGGTTGATCAAAGGCCACCACTTAAAATCAAATACTATCAATGTATCCAAAAAAGACGGCTGCCTGCAAGCTGCTATTTGGGTAACCGGCCATAAAATGGACATTGCAAAGTTGGCCGATGTCTTTTTGAAAATGGCGGAGATCAGGTCGTTTTAAACCACGTAAGCATGAAAATCAGATGGTTTATTTTACTGACTTTGATCCTTACATGTTCATTTGCAAGCGCGCAATTTAAATTCAAAAACGACCGTGATTTCAGGTATTTCAGCGATAGTGTAAACAAGTTTGCTAAAATACCACCGCCCGATTTTTCTAAGGCCGATTTTGAAATGCGGTTTTATGTGATCAGCTATTCAAACTTTCCAAATGCCATTTATATTTTCGTACACAATCGCTCCAGGGACTGGAATTTAACCCGATATCGTTTCTGCTCATTTAATATGAAAAATTGCAGCAATTTAAGTAAGGACATGATGGTAGTAAGTGACTTGTGGAGGAATCGTTGGGATACTTTACTAAAAAGCCATATATTAACATTGCCCCCGGGAGCAAAGGTCGAAAAGCGATGGCGGGAATCAAACGGTATGGTGATCGCAATTGCCGATGGAGTAGGGTACTGGGTCGAATTATTAACCAAGAAAAAACGGCGTAGGTATAATTACGACAATCCTGAGGAAATATTAAAGTCAATGAATACCGATAACCAGGAATTCGTAGATTTCGTTAATATCATTCACATTCTGGATAACGAGACCAGGTATGCCGAAGCCCCGGCGGTCCAATGTCCCTGAGCGCTTTAATGAACCAATACTAATTTCAGTATGAAGAAAATCGCCCTCTTTTTGTTCTTCTTTTTAAACATTGAGTCGTCTTTTGCGCAAGTTGAACGAAGTTTTGCTGTTTCCAACAAGTACGACGTTATCGTTTACGGCGCCACAGCATCAGGCGTTATCGCAGCTTATACCGCCAAACAAATGGGCAAAACAGTTTTGCTCATCGAACCCGGCACTCGCATCGGTGGTTTAACAACCGGCGGTCTTGGCTACACGGATATCGGCAATAAATACGCTATCAAAGGCCTTTCCCTCGATTTTTACCGCAGAGTGGGCCAGCATTACGGCGCTTTTGAACAATGGATATTTGAGCCGCATGTAGCAGAAAATATTCTTTTGGATTACTTAACAAAGGCAAACGTGCAGGTGGTCTATTCGTACCGCATCATTTTAGCTTCGAAGCTTGACGGGAAAATCCAGTCGATAACAGTAGATAACGCGGCCAGTCCATCTTCAAAAACCAATAAAGTGGTCACCGCCAAGGAATTCATCGATTGCAGCTACGAAGGCGACCTGATGGCCAAAGCAGGCATATCCTACACCGTTGGCCGCGAGGACAACAAACAATACAACGAAACCTACAACGGTTCGCAGTTGCGGGATAAGCACCAGTTTCCGAATGGTATCGATCCCTATAAAATACCCGGCAAACCCGAAAGCGGCCTGCTTTGGGGCATCAGCGAAAATAAATTACTGCCGGATGGCACTGGCAATAAAATGGTGCAAACCTATAATATTCGGGTATGCTTAAGTAAAGACCCGGCAAACAGTATCCCGATCACTAAACCGGAGGATTATCAGCCCGAACGTTATGAACTGCTGCTGCGCCTGATGGAAAAGAAGCCCATCCCGCACATCGAAAATCTGATGACCACCAGCGAAATGCCCAACCACAAAACTGACATCAACAACAACGGACCTTTCTCTACGGACATGATCGGCATGGGCTGGAAATACCCCGAAGCAAGCTATGCCAACCGCGCCGCCATTTTTAAGGCGCACGTAAACTATACGAAAGGCTTTTTCTATTTCATCGGGCACGATCCAAGAGTACCCGAAAATCTACGCAAAGAAATGCTGCAATACGGCTATCCCAAAGATGAATACCTCAACTCCGGTCATTTCACCCCCCAAATGTACGTGCGCGAAGCTCGGCGGATGATCGGCGAATACGTAACGACACAGGCCAACTGCCAGGGCCGCGAAACGGTAACCGATGGCATAGCCCTTGCCGCCTATACTATGGATTCGCACAATGCCGAGCGCCTGGTGATAAACGGCATGGTAAAAAACGAAGGCGATGTGCAGATAGGAGGGTTTGGTCCGTACCCCATTTCGTACCGCAGCATCACACCAAAGGCAACTGAATGTACCAACCTGCTGGTGCCGGTTTGTCTGTCCGCCTCGCATATTGCTTATGGCTCTATCCGCATGGAACCGGTATTTATGATGCTTGGGCAATCGGCGGCTGTAGCAGCTTGCATGGCAATTGATAACAAATGCGCTGTCCAGCAGATTGATGTGCAAAAGTTGCAGGCTCAGCTTAAAAACAATCCCCTCGCCGATGGCAGTACGCCTGAGATATTGGTTGATAATGATGATACTGCCGCAGTAACCCTAAAAGGCAACTGGCAGCGAAAAGCGAATTACGAAGGCTGTTATGGGCCGTCACTATTGCTGGATAGCGCACAGGATAAAACCACTGATTATGCCGGATATTCGCCCACGATCAGAAAATCAGGCAATTACAACATTTATGTTTATGCGGTCAAAGCCGCCAGCGCAAGTTCACATCTCAACATCGTTGTAGATGATGGCATCAAAGAAAAAGAGATCGATCTCGATCTAAATAAAGTAGCCGTCAAAGGCCAAACTGAAGGTGAATGGGTAGCTATAGGAAAATTTTATTTTGCTGCCGCGAAAAAAGCTTATGTGTCTATCAAAGGCGAACATGCTGATGGAAACCTGTTGGCGGATGCAGTACTTTTTATTCCGGAATAACCCCAAGACTTACGAAGTTTCTAAAACTTCGTAAGTCTCATATGGTCAACTTTTTACGTTTTATCCTTCGCCTTTCACCTCTCCTCAATTCGTATTTAAAATTAACCCCGGCTCATCATACTCGATCATCCTTGTACGCTCCTCCAAAGGTATAGGCACTGATTTATTCGCCTTATAATCATAGCTGATGCAAACCGTTTTGCCGGTAGTGCAAATCTCTTCGCCGTGCTCCGTGACGCGCACCAGCAAATGGTTAATATCAAAGCTGCTGTTGCCGATGCGGGTGGTGCGCACGTAGCAATATATATTATCGCCAAGCAGGATGGGCTTTAGATAATTCACCTCGGAGCGGCCTACAATAACGCCGTTTTCGTCCCAGTTCCAGTGAATCACTTCGTCCCAGTATTTTAGGCGGGCCTCTTCAAAATAGGTGAGGTAGATCGCGTTGTTCACATGCCCCACTGCGTCAATATCCGAAAAGCGCAGTGCTATCGGGGTCTTATAGTTGTAATCTGTTAGTTTTTCAGCCATTGTGCGCCATTTTGTCGTCTTAAAATAAAAATTACAGACAGATTGTCTGTTAAACTAGTGTTTTCCGGTGATGGTATAACACTTGATGAATATGTTGCGAAGATAATTAAAAGAAAAACCTTAGGAGGATAGAAAAATGACATTAGTAAAATTTGCAAACGGAAACAAAAATCATGCAGTTAATCCTTTTTTCAGCGACGTGTTCGATTCGATTTTGAACGACTCGTTTTTAAGCGATAAACTGGCTACCCGTGTACCCGCTGTGAACATTTCAGAAACTGAGAATGAATTTCACATCGAGCTGGCTGCCCCTGGCTTAAAAAAGGAGGACTTTAAGATCAACCTCGACAAAAACGTATTAAGCGTTTCAGCTGATAAGAAAGTTGAAAACGTAGAAGAAGGCAAAAAATTCAGCAAGCGTGAATACAGCTACAACTCATTTACCCGCTCATTCACCCTGCCCGAAACTGCCGATGCCGGCAAGGTCGAAGCAGCATATACTGATGGCGTGTTGAAGCTTAACGTAGCTAAAAAAGAAGAAGCTAAGGTTCAATCAAGGGAAATTGCAGTAAAGTAATTGACTGATTTCGGATGTCGGATGTTCGATTTCGGATTTTGAATAGGAGTTTGTGAGATTAGTTGCGAAAAGTTTTTCTCAATTCCGAAATCGAAAATCCGCCCTCCGAAATAAAAAAGAATGTTTTCATAATAAGTTGGTTTAGTTTGAGAAGGCCGCTCCGCGAGGGAGCGGCTTTTTTTGTACTAAGATTTATAGGATTGTTAGGATTTTTAGAATGACACGTTTTTTAATCCTGAAAATCTTTTAAATCCTATAAATCTTAGTTAAAAAACCCTACTTTGAGCCCATTAACAAAACAATTATTTTTTTACATGATCGCACCTAAATCATTCGCCAAATCGCTATTCCTGTTAATCGTCCTGTCCGTATCCACGGCAGGTCTATCCCGCGCTCAATCAACCAAGCCGGTACAAAAAGCCGCTGAACCGGCAGTGCTTGACACCACCAATTACAGTGTCAAAATCCCTACAAGCTGGAGACATTTCGACAAAGCGGCCGGCGAGTTCACTGCTTTATATATTATGGCTCCCCCGGTCAATAATTTTAGCCCGAATGTCAACATTATCGGAACGCCAACGGGCAACATCTCGATGGACGAGTTTTTTAACGGCAATATGGAAAGTATGAAGGCTGGTAATATGGCGCCTGACAGCTCTGGTGATTTTGAAACAAATGGGTTGAAAGGGAAATTCTACACCACCAAAGTTGATTACAAGGGCACCAGCATTGCTATAAAATCATACCTGCTTTTACATAATGGCGTTGGCTATGTTTTAACAGGCGCATGCCTCACCTCGCAACGGAAGGACTATTACCCCATGTTTGAAGATATTGTCCACAGCTTTAAGCTTAAATAAGCGAATTCTTCCTTTTACTTTTTTAACTCCCACTTTTATCTATGATCAAAGCCAAGTCTGTCAAATGCCGGGCACTTTTAGCGATTATCCCTCTTTTTGTCGCCGTTTCTCTTAGTTTTCAAAATAATGCCGTGTTAACGCGGACGTTTACCCAGCCGGTTTACGATACCGACAAATTCAGTATTAATATCCCTGCAGGATGGGGCCATCATACCCAAATGCTGAATGGTTTTAAAATATTTTTCATGAATGCGCCGCCTTCCGATGGCTTTAGCCCCAACCTGAACATACTTACGGAAAGTACGCAAGGCCTCACCAACGCACAATACATCCATATAAGTAAGGAACACATGAAGCAAAACAACTTTGTAATTGACGCTGAAGGGGAATTCCAGGCTAATGGTATAAAAGGCGTTTACTTTTCCTCCAAATTTGACTACCAGGGAAGAAAGTTAAGTTCGAAAAGCTATAATTTTATTAAAGGAGGGTTGGCATATGTTATAACGGGTACATGTCTGCCCGGCCAGGCCGGCGCCTTTCGCCCGATTTTCGACAAAACCGTAAAGAGTTTTAAGGTGAAGTGATAGAAACAACCTTTTAAAATGGCAGGTTTCGTAATTCGAAATTGGGCTTTAGGTTTTGGCAATTTGCAGTTCGCTGATCAATTTAGCCAAATTTCCTAGTAGGATAGCTTCATAGTTTAGTGGCCCATCTACAAATGAATCTAAAAATTCATCAATACCGCTCATCGATGGATTAACCGTCATAAGCAATTTTGCCTTTTGCTTTTCATTGGCTTCTTCCAACAATTGTTCCCGTTCGTCATCCGCAATACACCATTTTTTTAATATTGGAATTAAGTGCCTAAGGTTCTCGGGGATGTTTTTAGCAAATATCTTCTCTTTTTTGTTCCTTTTGAATATCAATGGATTAGCGTCGATCAACTCTATAAAGTCGTCCAAAATCGGTTTTAAATTTCGATCAACCTTTAAAACCAACTCTATCAAATTTGCATAATAAAACAAACCTTCATTTTCACTTAACGTTAATCCTTTAATTTTATCGAGAAGTGCATAAAAAAATCCTTTAAAAGCAATGCTTTCATGGGCCAGCCGGGCACCTTTGTAATTTGGTAATACACTTTATAAGGAAAATTGTCTATGCTCGACGGCGTGTTGTAACAGAAAATTTTATCCGGGAGGTTAACAGCAAACGAAAAGTCGGATTCTACTTTGATCGCAAGTTCAAACTGATCACCAAAATCAGAAACCGCTAGGTTATAGCCCTTATAATTTAAAACAAGTTCTCTCAGCGATGTTCTGTCGTAGTTCCAGTTATACAGGTTCTGCGTTCGAATTTTTCCACCTATCCGGGTGGCAAGCTCTTTTGGATGATCCATGGATGTATCATATTTTGAATCAATTCCTCATTCAATAAATCCGAAGCTGCGAAGCATTCTTGAGCGCCTTTTAAAAAGTTACCATTACGAAAAATCGCGCTTCCGAATTTCGAAATAAATCATTTCCGCATTCAAAAATCCGAAATCGAACATCCGAAACCCGAAATCAAATCAGTCCCTCATATTAATATACTGCAGCGGCTGCCCATAGTCGCCTTTACGGCATAACGCGATCACCGCCTGCAGATCGTCTATCTTTTTGCCCTGCACGCGCACCTGGTCGTCCATAATGGAGGCCTGTACTTTTAAGCCGCTGTCCTTTATTGCCTTTACGATCTTTTTTGCCGCTTCCTTATCAATACCTTCCTTTATTTTTATTTCCTTTCGGATCATATTGCCGGACGCATATTGTTCCTTGCCAAAATCAAGCGCGTTTGGGTCCAGGTGCTGTTTCACCATGCGGCCGATGATGCTGTCCTGTATCGCTTTAATCCGCATATCATTTTCGGTAACAACGGTTAAAGTATTGGTTTTTTTATCCAGGTCGATGGTGCTGTTCGATCCGTGGAAATCATAGCGGTTCAAAATTTCTTTCTTGGCGGTATTGATGGCATTATCAAGCGTTTGCCCGTCAATTTTACTTACAATATCAAAAGTTGGCATGGGTGGTTTGTTTGGTGGGGACAAAGTTATGTATTTAGTACGAAAGTCGGGAAGTCCGAAAGTCCGAAAGAAGAAGCGCTGGGTAATGCCCTTTGCCTTTAGTGTCTGCCTGACTTTACCAGGTTAGCCGAAATAGCCAAGTGAAAACGAAATGCATCTTCCGGACTTTCGGACTTTTCGGACTTCCGGACTTTCCTCTAACAATAAAAACACATTAACATTCCAATGAGTTAATATTAAATTAACAATTAAATAAGCAGATTTGTAAATCCGGCTGAAAGGCGGGCCTTTTATGGATAATAAAAACATACCTATCATTAATCGCGAGATCAGCTGGCTTTATTTTAACGACAGAGTTTTGCAGGAAGCCGCCGATCCTACCGTTCCGTTAATTGACAGGATAAAGTTTTTGGCCATATTTTCGTCCAACCTAGATGAGTTTTATCGCGTAAGGGTGGCCACTTTAAGCCGCCTTTCTAACCTAAACGAAAAGGCAAAAGAGATTTTAGGCTATAACCCTAAAAAACTGCTCAACCAAATCAAAAATATCGTGGTGCGCCAGGAGCGCAAGTTTAACAACCTGTACGAGAACATTATTGTAAAGCAACTTGCTGAAGAAAAGATATTCATCCTGAACGACAAGCAGCTGAATGTGTCGCGCGGGGAATTCGTAAAGCACTATTTCAGGGAACGGCTATTGTCAACCCTCGTGCCGATCATGCTTCACGAAGCGATGCCGCTGCCCGAATTAAGGGACAGGGCCATCTATTTCTTTGTAAAGCTTACCAAAAATAAAAAAACAAGGCTGGCGCTGATCGAGTTCCCCGATTCGCTTGGCCGTTTTGTGGTCCTTCCGGAAACCAATAACCTTAAATTTGTTATCCTGGTAGATGATATCATCCGGTACAGCCTGGAAGACATTTTCTTTATTTTTGACCATGACAGCATTGAAGCCTATTCCATACAGCTTACCCGCGATGCCGAACTTGACCTGGACAAGGAAGTAAGCGAAAAGTTTATCGATTCATTATCAAAAAGCCTGCTTAAACGGCGCAAAGGCAAGCCCATGCGCCTGCTGTACGACTCGGAAATGCCCCTGGATATGCTGAAATACCTGGTTAATAAAATGGGGCTCAACGGCGAAAGCCTCATCCCGGGTAACCGCTACCACAACTTTAAAAACTTCATCTCGTTCCCCAATGTCGGGCGGCCCGAACTTGAATATGAAAAAAATCTCGCGCTGCCGGTTGATGGGCTGTCCTTCGGGAAAAGCCTTATAGACATGGTGAAAAAGAAGGATTACCTGATCAGTACGCCATATCAATCGTACGACTACGTAATCCATTATTTACGCGAGGCGGCTATCGATCCTAAGGTAAAAGAGATCAGTATCGCGGTTTACCGGCTGGCTGAAAATTCAAGAGTAATGCATGCCCTGATAAACGCGGCAAAAAATGGCAAGAAGGTAACTTGCCTTGTTGAACTGAGGGCGCGCTTTGACGAGCAGAACAACATCACATGGAGCCGACGGCTGGAAGAGGAGGGAGTTACCGTGTTATATGGTATTGAGGGCTATAAAGTCCATTCAAAAATATGTTTGATTTCGCGGCTCGAAAAAAACAAGCTGGAATATTACGCATGCTTGTCAACAGGTAACTTTAATGAACGGACTGCGCAGCTTTATGCAGATCATACACTGCTCACAGCTGACAAACGAATTACCGGAGACCTGGTGAACATCTTTAAAGCGCTCAACAAAAACTTGCTGCCAAAGGGCCTGAAAAGCCTCATCGTTTCACCGATTGATGCCCGGCCCGCCATTTATAAGCTGATTGACAACGAGATAAAAAACGCGAAGGCCGGCAAAGAGGCTTACATGATCCTTAAAATGAACAGCCTGGCCGATGAGCAGATCATCGCTAAGCTGTACCAGGCCAGCAATGCAGGGGTTAAAATTAAAATGATCATCCGTGGGATGTGCTGCCTTATTTCAGGCCTGAAGGGTTACAGCCAGAACATCGAGGTACTCAGCATCGTGGATAAATACCTGGAACATTCCCGTGTGCATATTTATTGCAATGGCGGCGATGAGTTGATTTACCTTACCTCCGCTGATTTTATGACACGAAATATTGATACGCGTGTGGAGGTCGGTTTCCCGGTTTACAACGAGGATCTGAAAAAGGAGATTAGGGAGATAATTAACCTGCAGCTCGAGGACAACACCAAATCGCGGGAGATCAACGCCCACAACACCAACAAATACCACAAAAACGATACGGGAATACCACAACGCGCCCAGATAGACATTTACAACTACCTGAAATTTAAAAGCAAATAAAAATTGAGATACGCCGCTATTGACATTGGTTCAAACGCAGTAAGGTTACTTATTGCGGACATTATCGAAAACAACCATTCCGTTTCGTTCAAAAAAAACACGCTTGTTCGCGTTCCACTGCGGCTGGGCGACGACGCATTTTTAGATCACCGGCTATCAGACAGGAAAAGGGCCGACCTGTTGAAAACCATGCAAGCATTCCGCCACCTGATGGATGTTTATAAAGTGGTTGATTACCAGGCCTTCGCCACATCGGCCATGCGCGAAGCTAAAAATGGAGAAGAGATCGCTGCGCAGATAAAGGCAGAAACGAATATTGAGCTGGAGATCGTCAACGGGCAAAAAGAAGCTTCGATCATCTACTCCAGCCATGTAGAAGAGAACATCGATAAAAGCAAAAATTACCTTTACATCGATGTAGGCGGCGGCAGTACCGAACTTTCCCTGTTTTCGGCAGGCGAACTTTGGGCCTCCAAGTCATTCAATATCGGTACCATCCGTATGCTGGACAACCAGGATACTGAAGAAAGTTGGAAAGATATGACCGATTTTTTGCGCGAGAATACCCGGCCATTTAAACTGGTGTCGGGCATAGGCACCGGCGGAAACATCAACAAACTATACCGAATGTCGGATGAAAAGGAGGGAAGCCCCCTCTCTTTCGGCAAACTGAAATCTCTTTACCAGTACTTGAGTTCATTTTCCTTAAAAGACAGGATCAATGTACTTGGTCTTAACCAGGACCGAGCTGATGTAATTATCCCCGCCTGCGAGATCTATATGACCGTGATGAAGGCGGCTAACATTAAAAACATCTATGTACCCACGGTTGGGCTGGTAGATGGGATCATCCAGACGCTGATCGAAAAGCATTACGGAAAGTGAGATAGTCATCAGCGACGGCGCTTTAAAAGCAATAATGTCTATTTGACACGAAAACACATTCCCCCGACTCAACACAGCCCGCCCGCACATGCCCTTAACACGGGAGTTATAGCAAAAGCAGGTTAAATTTATTTTAACAAATTATTTAAAAATTAAAAAAAATAGTTTCTATATTTGTAGTGCCCTCTCAAAGGGCATGTTTTTCATAGGTAGATGTAGGGTCGAGTACTTGTTATTCGACCCTTTTTTATGCACTCAAATTTAACCGGTCAGTACATATGGGTTTGGAGCGAAAGAAAAAGATCGTAATTGCCATTACCGGCGCCAGCGGCTCGATATATGCCAAATTATTACTGGATAAGCTACAGCAGTTGAGCGCTCAGATCGAGGAGGTTGCGGTTGTAATGTCTGACAATGCTAAACAGGTTTGGAAGCTGGAACTGGATAACGAAGCTTATTCACAATACCCGTTTAAATTTTACGCCAAAACCGACTTCATGGCGCCCTTTGCCTCCGGTTCAGCGCGGTTTGATACTATGGTGATTGTTCCCTGCTCAATGGGCACCCTGGGCCGGATCGCCGCCGGAACTTCTGACGACCTGGTTGCCCGCGCGGCCGACGTTATCCTAAAAGAGCGCCGCAAACTCATTCTTGTGGCCAGGGATATGCCTTTCAGCCTCATCCATATCCGCAATATGGAAACCATTACGCTGGCCGGAGGGATCATTTGCCCGGCGATACCTTCATACTACAGCAAACCTAAAACGATTGAAGACCTGGCAATGACGGTGGTGAATAGGGTGTTAGATTTGATGGGGTTGGAGAATGAGAGTTATCAATGGGGTGAAGATTGAAAGATACGCTCATCGCTTGGTATAGGTTTCTTTGTCACGATAATTATTTTCTTTTTGTTCGCCGTCAATTTTCTTACTTCGCCGGTTACGATATTTGCGCTGTCGATTTTATTTAGCTTCTCATAGAGCGCATCCCCCGATACGTTTTCACCGTTTATTTCAATTTCGTTGCTTTCAAAAACCTTTATTGACATATTTGAAATATTCTGCAAAAATGCCGGGTCCGATAGCTTGGTCAAATCCTTAAATTTCTTCAAAATATAACCTTTGGTAAAAATAATAAAATCATAACCCCGGCCATCTGGCAGTTCTTTGATATGAAGGGTGCCCATTTGCACAGAATCAACTAATGAATATCTTGATTTTTTACCATCGATATAAGTTGGTCTGGTCGAATTCCAGTTGGCCTGTATTGCTTTATAGGCGCCCTTAGATGTTTCGAATTCCAGGAAAATATCATTTTTGATTGTAGGCTTTAAATTTTTCAAATGCCAAATTATTTCACTTTTTCTGCGCTCGTAAGACTGTTTTGGTTTTATATCAAGCATTTGAACGTCTGCCACCTCATTCAATCTGATTATTACTTTTGCATCCTTAATATCCCCTTTCCATCCCGCACCCGTGCTTAGCAGATAATCAAAAAAATGGCTTATTTTGGTGGAGCCATTCGGCAGACGATATCTGACGATTATTGTAACGCCTTCATTTTTTGCAAAATGCACATGCCATAAAAACCATGGCTTATTCATGTTCTCATAGGTGCGCAAGACATCAAAGCGATCCGATCCGTTAACTCCCTTAAGCATCGCCTGTAGTTCTTTAGGTATATAAATATTTACTTTATCGATATTTTGGCCTCTGACGATTACATCAAACTTAGTTTTATTCACGGAATTCAGGTAGTCGTTATCCCACAAATAAAAATTCATTATTGGGAATCCTACATCCAGGTCTGTTTGCTTGCCCCAGTTGTGCATGTGAAAAGTACAGTCAACAAAAGAACTGTCCAGACTTAAGTTTACGTTCACCACCTCAGATACCATTTGTATATTAACAGCATGTGATGGAACTATGCCTTTTATAACCACAGGTTCCGGGATAACGTCAGCCAGTAATGATTTGCTGGCAATCAAAAAGACGATAATTAATAAGGCAGCTTTTCCTTTCATTTTGATTGGTTAAGGCGATGGTGCAATTTACAAAATTCCCTCTGGTTGTTCCAAATGCCGATCCTTTGTATTTACTACTTGTAACAAATCCGAAATCGAAATTCCGAAATCCGAAATAAATCCCGACCTTTGCGCCCGTTAAAATGAACAGGAAGGTTGCCTTTTACACTTTGGGATGTAAGCTGAATTATTCGGAGACGTCATCCATTGGCCGCCTGTTTAACAATGCCGGTTACCAAACTGTCGACTTCAGCGACACCCCTGATGTATTTTTGATCAATACCTGCTCCGTTACCGAGCATGCCGACAAAAAGTGCCGCAAGGTGGTTAAGGAAGCGTTAAAAATCTCCCCAAATGCCTACGTTACCATCGTGGGCTGTTATGCTCAGTTAAAGCCAAAGGAGATCGCTGAAATACCCGGCGTTGATTTGGTTTTGGGTGCTGCGGAGAAGTTCCGGATCGTTGATGTGATCACCGATCTCACCAAAAATCAAAAAACAGTAATTTATAACCAGCCGGTTAGCGAGGTTAATGAGTTTGTTCCGGCCTGGTCATTCGGCGACCGTACCCGCACATTTTTAAAAGTGCAGGATGGCTGCGATTACAGCTGCAGCTTTTGCACCATCCCCTTGGCGCGTGGCAGTAGCAGAAGCGATACCATTGAGCATGCCGTTGAACAAGCGCGCGAAATTGGCCGATCAGGGGTAAAAGAAATTGTTTTAACCGGGGTAAACCTGGGTGATTTTGGCATCAGGGACGGCAACCGTGAAGATAAATTTTTCGACCTCGTAAAAGCGCTTGACGAAGTTGAAGAAATCGACCGCATCCGCATATCTTCTATCGAACCCAATTTACTGACAGACGAGATCATCGAATTTGTGGCTGGCTCAAAACGCTTTGTGCCGCACTTTCATATCCCGCTGCAGTCCGGCTCGGATAAAATACTGGGCCTGATGCGCCGCAGGTATAAAAGGGAGTTGTATACCAACCGCGTAGCGAAAATAAAGGCGGTGATGCCCGATTGCTGCATCGGCGTGGACGTGATCGTCGGTTTCCCCGGCGAAACACGCGAAGATTTTATCGACACCTATAATTTTTTGAACGAGCTGAACGTTTCCTATCTGCATGTTTTTACTTACTCAGAAAGGGAGAATACACCGGCCTCGGAGATGAAAGGCGCTGTTCCTGGCTCAACACGGGCCGAAAGAAGCAAAATGCTGCATATACTTTCTGACAAGAAACGCCGGGCCTTTTACGAAAGCCAGTTGGGCAAAAGTGATGTAGTACTGTTTGAAGGCGACGTAAAAGACGGTTTTATGCACGGCTTTACGCGTAACTATGTAAAAGTAAAAACAAAGTTCGATCCTGTTTTGGTGAACGAACTAAAAACAGTTCTATTAACGCAAATTTCACCCGATGGTGATGTTGAAATAACCGAAAGCGAAGAAATATTTGCGCATTAACCCTATATTGCCCCCAAAAACTAAACGATGTTTCCTACTCTTTCCTCGCTCATTAAATATTTTACCGGTCTTGATATTCCGCTGCCCTTTCAATCGTTCGGTTTATTTGTGGCGATCGCTTTTATCGGCGCCTATTGGGCTTTCGTACAGGAATTTAAGCGCAAGGAAAAGCAGGGTTATATCCATTCTTTTAAAAAGAAGATCACCGTAGGCGAAAAGATCACCTCCACAGAATTGCTGTTTAACGGTTTTTTTGGCTTTTTGCTGGGGTATAAATTAGTCGACGCTGCACTTAACTATCACGCCCTGGTGGACGATACACAGGGGTTTATGCTGTCGTTAAGGGGGAACTGGATCGGCGGTATAATCGGTGCTGCCGCATTTGCCTACTGGGCTTATTACGAAAATAAAAAACAGGTATTACCTGAGCCTAAGGAAAAAGAAGTCACCGTACATCCCTACGAGTTAATGGGCAGTATTTTGCTTTGGTCGGCGATATTTGGTTTTGCCGGCGCCAAAATATTCAACGCGCTTGAAAACTGGAACGAATTTTTAAAGGACCCTGTGGGTATGCTTGTCGGCTTTAGCGGACTTACATTTTACGGTGGATTAATATGCGGAGGCGCAGCAGTATTATACATTGCCTGGAAACACGGCATTAAATGGACTGATATGTTGGACATTGGCGCGGCCGGCATGATGCTCTCCTACGGATTGGGTCGCATTGGCTGCCAGATGTCGGGCGACGGTGACTGGGGTATTGATAATTACGCCCCCAAACCGCATTGGCTCAGCTGGGCGCCTGATTGGATGTGGGCCTTTAAATTCCCGCACAATGTAAATGGTGTAGGTGTTCACCTCCCTAACTGTGCAGGCAAATACTGCAGTGAATTACCCGTCCCTGTGTTTCCTACATCGTTTTATGAGTCGGTGATCTGCATTTTGCTTTTTGTCCTGCTGTGGAGCATCCGCTATAAAATTAAAACGCCCGGCGTATTGTTTGGAATTTATATGATCCTGGCCGGCGTTGAGCGCTTTTTTATCGAGTTGATACGTGTAAACACAAAATATCCTCCCATTTTTGGCATCAGCTATACCCAGGCCGAGTTAATATCGGTAATAATGGTATTAGGCGGCGCCGTGTTGATTTTTACACAAATGAATAAGAAAGTGGCGAAGGTGCAGCATGGCTAACGATACTTTTGGAGAAAAGCTGATAAAAAACCAGGTTTTTAGGTTCGTGTTTTCGGCCGGTGTCGGTTTCCTGGTTGATATGCTCGCATTTTATGTGTCCTTCAACTATATCCTCACCCAAAAGAAATACCACATTATTTTTGTCGATATCCGGAACTACTGGGTCGCCTTTTCCATCTCGTTCTTTCTGGGCGTACTGGTAAATTTCCTGATCACCAGGTACTTTGTATTCAACGAATCCACTTCTACACTTGTTAAACAATTCACACGCTTCGTGTCGGTTGCCGTACTGGGCTATTTCGCCAACCTTGCGGTGCTGACTTTTTTTGTGGAAGATCTTCATTTTTATCCACCTGTGGCAAGGGTAACAGCAGCACTTAGTTTATTTTTCGCCAGTTTCTTTGTGCACAAGTTCTTTTCGTTCAGTTTGGCATTAAGGCATCAAACACCTGGAAAAGCAAAGAGATAGACACGAATTTATTAACACGAATTTTCACGAATAAAACCGAATTTTCACAAATGCATGTTTGGTTGATTTGTATGGGATACTTGTACGTTTTTATGGGTGTTCATTCGTATTTATTCGTGTACACTCATTTTAATTCTTGAAATTCGTGCCCAATTATGCTTGAAGAACTAACCCAAAACGTGATCACCGTTGCCAAAGAAGCCGGCGTGTTCATCCGCGAACAGCGTAAAACGTTCAGTTCTGACAAAATAGAGATCAAGGGCCTAAACGACCTGGTTTCATACGTTGACAAAACGGCTGAACAAATGATCGTCGCCTCCTTACAAAAACTCTTACCCGAGGCCGGTTTTATCACTGAAGAAAAAACGATCAGCCGCACCGGCGAACGTTATAATTGGATCATCGATCCCCTTGACGGTACCACCAATTTTATCCATGGTTTGCCCGTCTTTTCAGTAAGTATCGCGCTGCAAGAGTATGACGACCTTGTATCGGGCGTAGTATTTGAAATAAATCAGGATGAATGTTTTTATGCGTGGAAAAATTCGCCCGCTTACCTAAATGGCACTCAAATTCGGGTTAGCCAAACTGACTCCATCAGCAAAAGCCTGCTGGCAACAGGCTTCCATACTATGATTTCACCAAACAATCTGCCTATTTCGCCTTATTTACCGAACTGATGAGAAGCTGCCATGGCTTGCGGCGTCTAGGCTCAGCAGCTGTCGACCTTGCTTATACGGCGTGCGGACGTTTCGATGCCTTTTATGAATACAATCTGAATTCGTGGGATGTTGCAGCCGGCGTGCTGATCGTGCGGCAGGCTGGGGGAGAAGTGGTTAACTTTAAAGGTGGCGCTGAAATTTTAAATACGAGGGAATTGCTTGCCACGAACGGGAAGATAACAAAGGAGATGCTGGACACTATCACAAAATATTTTTGATAAGCACGAATGGACTCGAATAAGGGTGAATGAACACGAATAAAATGCTGAACTAACTAGCTAAAACCATCTGTACGCTGATCATAGCCGATAATAATCAAACAAATATTCGTGCCCATTCGATTTTGTTCGTGAAAATTCGTGCTTAATAAATTCGAGAAGATTCGGGTGGACCCGAATAAGGACGAATGAATACGAATAAAATGCTGCACTAACTACCTAAAACCAACTGTACGCCGATCATAGCCGCCCATAATCAACCAGACAAATATTTGTGCCCATTCGATTTTATTCGTGAAAATTCGTGCTTAATAAATTCGAGAAGATTCCTGTTTATTACATCGCTTCCGATACCACCTCAGTAACCTCGGGAACCATTCGCTTCAACAGGTTTTCGATACCCGCTTTTAGTGTGACGGTTGATGAAGGACATCCGCTGCACGAGCCGCGCAATTCAACGGTTACTTTGCCCTCTTCGTATGATTTATAGGCAATTGCGCCGCCATCCTGCTCGACAGCCGGGCGAACATAATCATTTAATATCTGCTGTATTTTAACCTCGATGTCGGTGCCTTCAAAATCAAGGTTTTCTACGTGTTCTTCTTCCTTTACCTTTAATTCCGATTCAACAGCGCCTTTTACAAATTCTTTCAAAATCGGCATGATATCATCCCAGCTGTCACCGTCAAATTTGGTAACGGTTACAAAGTTGCTGGCAAAAAAAACGCCGTTAACAAACGAAAATTTATAAAGCTCCTTTGCAAAAGGGGAGGTCTCCGCGCTTTCTTTTGTGGCGTAATCAACGCTGCCATTGATCAGCAACTTGTTCACAATGAACTTCATGGTTGCCGGGTTAGGGGTCGATTCAGTATATACGTTGATATTCATTTTATTTCCTGTATTATCGTTTGAACAACAAATTTAACCACGTTTTTGATTTAATGGGGCTTGTTACCGAGTTATGACCCCAACGTGACTTATGGAGGTGAAAGGCGAAAGGTAAAAGGCAAAAGGTTTTGAACTGTTTATTACCTAATCCCTTTATCTTCTACCTTTAACCTTTCACCTTAAATTCCGGTATAATTCAACGGCGTAATCGCTTTGATCTCTTTTTTAACTGCCGGCGTAACATCCAATCCCTCCACAAAATCGGCGATCGTAGCAGCATTTACCTGTGAATTGGTGCGGGTTAGCTCTTTAAGGGCTTCGTAAGGGTTTGGATATCCTTCCCGGCGCAGTATCGTCTGTATAGCCTCCGCCACTACAGGCCAGTTAGCTTCCAGGTGCGCGCTGATCACATCGGCATTCAGCAGCAGCTTGTTAAGGCCTTTTAGGGTTGATTTTATGGCGATCATTGTATGTGCCACCGGCACGCCGATATTGCGCAGCACGGTCGAATCAGTCAGGTCCCGCTGAAGCCGTGAAATGGGCAGTTTGGCGCTAAAATGCTCAAACAACGCGTTGGCAATCCCCAGGTTCCCTTCAGAATTTTCAAAGTCTATCGGGTTTACCTTGTGCGGCATGGCTGATGAGCCAATTTCGCCCGCTTTGATCTGCTGCTTAAAATAATTCATGCTGATATAGGCCCAGATGTCCCGGTCCAGATCGATCAGAATCGTATTGATCCTTTTCAATGCATCGCACTGTGCGGCAAAATTATCGTAATGCTCAATTTGCGTGGTAAACTGCGAGCGGCTCAATCCCAAAATATCATTTACAAAATGATTACCGAAGGCTTTCCAGTCGATACCTGCATAAGCAATATAATGCGCATTAAAATTGCCCGTTGCCCCGCCAAATTTTGCCGAGTAGGGTATATGTTCCAATAGTACCAACTGGTTTTCCAGCCTTTCCACGAAAACCATTAGCTCTTTCCCAAGCCGGGTAGGCGATGCCGGCTGCCCGTGGGTATGGGCAAGCATAGGTATTCCGGCCCATTCGGTAGCATAGCTTTTCAGTTTGGCAACCAGTTCATTGATGGCTGGGTAATAGACTTCGTCCAGTGCCAACTTAAATGAATAGGGGATAGCGGTGTTATTAATGTCCTGCGAGGTTAGCCCAAAGTGAATAAACTCTTTAAATTCTTCTAAGCCTAACTTATCAAATTCCTTTTTTATAAAATACTCAACGGCTTTAACATCGTGGTTGGTTATTTTCTCTATTTCCTTAATGCTTTGGGCATCCTGCTCGCTGAAATTATTGTAGATATCGCGTAACTTTTCTGCCGCATTTTTATCAAAATGACGTAATTGAGGCAGCGGATATTCACACAAAGCGATGAAATACTCAACTTCAACAAACACCCGGTATTTGATCAGCGCAAATTCGGAAAAGTACCCGGCCAGGTTTGCGGATGTATTTCTATAGCGGCCGTCAATAGGTGAAATTGCTGAAAGCGGTGTAAGTGTCATGCAAAGTAAAGTTTCTGCAAAGATAATAATTAAGTGCGGGGATAAGATAGCTGGTTATTTAACCGCAAAGGGCGCTAAGGTTTGCGCAAAGAACGCAAAGTATAAATGACGGTGAAAAATATATATTACTATGTCAGAGGATGAAATTTCCAATATTGTTATCGGGTGTGGATTTTTGTTCATAAAGCTTTGGGGCCTGGATTGTTGGAAAGTGCTTATAAAGAATGTTTGTTTTATAAGTTGGTTCAATCCGGTTTATATGTAGAAAAGGAAAGGCCTATGCCCCTAATTTTTGAAGATGTAAGATTGGATGTAGGCTATCGGATTGATTTATTAGTGGAGAACAAATTGGTAATTGAAATAAAAAGTGTTGAAGCGCTGACGGATGTTCACCTCGCCCAAACATTAACTTATTTAAAACTTGGACACTATAAATTGGGGTTGCTAATGAACTTTAACGTTGCAAAATTAAAGGAAGGGATAAAAAGGGTAATAAATAGTGGTACGTAAGCCCTGAAAGCCAGGCAGCTATTAAATCATTTTGCGACCTTTGCGAAAATCTTTGCGCCCTTTGCGGTTAAATAATCCGATGGCGCGAATTGCCCCATAAATTGTCATCATCCGCACCTGTCGGTTACCAAAACCCGGGATATTTTTGTAAAGTGAAGCGAAATGTCAGCGAAACGTAATATGCTTAGGAAACTTTGAAATCTAAAAATGTTTCCATAGTTTTGACTCGAAATGTCAATAAGTCAAACAGAGCGTATCGTGTCAGGCAGCGAAGAGCTTTTTTTAAAGGCGGGGATAAAGAGCGTTACGATGGATGATATTGCCACACACCTGGGCATGTCGAAAAAAACCATCTACCAGTTTTTTAAGGATAAAAACGAGTTGGTATTTGCGCTGGTAAAGAAAAAGCTGAAAGATGATGAAGACCAGATGGCCGCCATCATCAGCCAGAGCGGGAATGTGATCGAGGAGATGATCAATATGATGAAATGCTCGGAAGATATTTTTTCACGGATCAACCCCATTGTGATACATGATCTGCAAAAATATCACCCCGACGCCTGGAAGCAGTTCCAGAATTTTAAATCAGGTGTGTTGGTGCACACGCTGGAAGTGTTGCTGAGCAAGGGCATCAAACAGGGATATATACGGCCCGATATTGATGTTAAAATAATGGCCCGCATGCGGGTGGCACAGGTGGAAATGGGCTTTAATGCAAGCATTTTCCCCATAGCCGAGTTCAGCATATGGAAAGTGCAATACCAGATGCTGGAGCACTTTACCTACGGTATTTGTACTTTAAAAGGCTATAAATTGCTTAACCAGTACAAAAATATAATTGAAGAATAAAACTGTTGACATAGGGTTGTCACCCGCCATGATTTATTTTGTGGCGGATGTCCAATTCAGAAGTAAAAAAGTGTTATACAAACGAATCACAACGATAAAAATGAAACATATCCTATTAATAAGCTTCTTTTTGTGCGCCATCGGTTTAACCGGTTACGCGCAGCAGGACACGAGTAAAATCCAAACGTATAATTTTTCGGTGGCTGAGTGTATTAACTATGCATTAACGCACCAGGACTCGGTAAAAAATGCAGCGCTGGATGTACAAAGCGCCGACTATAAGATCAAGGAAACCATCGGGACCGGACTGCCCCAGATCAATGGCTCTGCATCGTTCCAGGATTATATAAAACCGCCGACAACTGTGGGCCCCAATTTTGCAGCCGCTTTTACGGGTGCAGCGATCGACCCAAATGCACCATTGGTGCCGTTTCCATTCGGGGCGGTTAAGTATACCAATTCGTATTCTGCGCAACTCACCCAGTTGCTGTTCAGCGGTACTTTTATTGTCGGTTTAAAGGCGGCAAAGACCTATAAAGAGCTTTATGTAAGGACGTTAACACGTTCGAAGATCGAAGCCAGTATAAATGTAACCAAAGCGTATTACCAGGTGCTTGTGAGTAATGAGCGGATTAAACTGCTGGATGCAAATATTAACCAGCTAAAGCAGCAGCTTGATCAAACCGTGCAGCAAAATAAGCAGGGTTTTGTTGAAAAGATTGATGTTGACAGGTTAACAGTTCAATACAATAATCTTGTTACGAGCCGGCAAAACACTATCCGTTTGTTGTTATTCAACTACGAATTGTTAAAATTCCAGATGGGAATGCCTATCCAACAGGAACTTACCTTAAAAGATAAACTGGAGGACATTGATCTGAATCAGAATGCCGCGGCGGTACTCGATACGTCCTTTTACCACAGGCGAATTGAGTATAACCTTGCAGAAACCAACGTTACGCTTAACCAACTTGATGTATTGGAAAAAAAGGCAGCATTTTTGCCAAGCCTTTCTGCAAATGCAGGTATTGCCGATGTTTACCAGGAAAATCACTTCAAATATTTGTACAATCATCCTTACTTTAATAATTATATTGGATTGAGTCTTACTGTGCCAATATACAATGGCGGACAACGCCGCAACCAAATGCGCGAATCGGAGATCAATGTGCAAAAGGCTCAAAACGACCTTTCCAATGCAAAGAATGCGTTGAGCCTTCAGGTAAGTTCGGCCCAAATAACACTGACTAACAGCGTCGAATCATTAAATAATCAAAAACGAAGCCGTGAACTTGCATTGGAAGTGCTTAGGGTAGCCAGGATAAAATATCAGCAGGGCGTCGGGTCGAGTATTGAAGTTACGCAGGCTGAGACCGACCTGCAAAGTGCGGATGACCAGTATATCCAGGCTTTATACACTACCCTGATAAGCAAAGTGGATCTTGACAAAGCCTTAGGAAACATTAAATAAAATTGACTTAACCAACAACAATAAGATAAACGATATGAAAAAACTAATATACCTCTCGGCAATCCTGGCACTGGCAGCTTGCAGTAAGCCGAAAGACAAAGCATCACAATTAGCTGATCTGAAGAAACAACAGGCGACAATCGATTCGCAAATCGTCAAGCTTCAGAAAGAATTAGGTAAAAAAGATTCAGTGAAATTGACTAATGTAAGTACTGTTTTAGTTACTACCGGTGGTTTTACAAATTACGTCGATCTGCAAGGCCACATCGATGCTCAGGATAATGTAACCGCATATCCGCAAGCGTCGGGCACCATTATCAGCCTTAATGTAAAAGCCGGCGATCATGTAAGTAAGGGCCAGGTTTTAGCCCAGCTGGATAACAGTGTATTGCTGCAGAATATTGCGCAGGCGAAAGCACAGCTATCGCTGGTGCAAACCACGTATGAACGGCAGAAAAACCTCTGGGATCAAAAAATAGGCACTGAAATCCAATATCTACAGGCTAAAAGCAATTTGGAGAGTACGCAAAAACAAGTGGATGGTTTAAGACAGCAGGCAAATATGTACCGCATTGTGGCGCCAATTAGTGGCAGTGTAGATCAAATGGACCTTAAGCTGGGGCAGGTTGGCTCGCCTGGCGCCACGGGCATACGGATAGTTAATACCGACATACTGAAGGTTAAAGCTGATGTCCCCGAATCCTATGCAGCAGACGTTAACCAGGGCGACAATGTAAAAGTGATTATACCTGATGCGAACGACTCGCTTAATCTGAAGGTGACGTTTGCCAGCAAAGTGATCGATCCGGGCTCACGCAGCTTTGGTATTGAAATTAAGCTGCCGCAGAAAAAACAATACCGCCCGAATATGACGGCTGCTATCCGTGTAGCCGATTACTCTAAGAGTAATGCAATAGCTATTCCACTTAATGCCATCCAGCGGTCGGATACCAGTACCTATGTGTTCATAAACCAAAATGGTACAGCTAAAAAAGTGAGTGTTAAGGTAGGTGCTACGTATGGCGGTAAGTCAGAAATTATTTCGGGACTTAAAGGCAATGAGGAATTGATAACCGAAGGCGCCGCCGATTTGGAAGATGGCGATAAAGTAAAAGTGCTGAACACAAAGTAATAACATTATTTAAACTCACTGATCATGAAAGACCAGGAAAAAGAATTCGGACCGTCCACTTGGGCCATTAATAATAAGCGCGCTATATACGTGCTGATGTTCTTAATTGTCGTGCTCGGTCTTTTGTCATACAATAGCATGCCAAAGGAAAAATTTCCAAGTGTTGTTATTAAGAAAATTTTCATAACTACAGCATATGCAGGACAATCGCCCCAAAATATTGAGTTGCTGGTTACCAAGCAGATAGAAAAACAGCTAAAATCATTAAAAGGGCTAAAAAAGGTTACATCAAACACGCTGCAAAATGTGTCGTCGATAACAGCGGAATTTAACTCCGACGTTAACATCCGGGATGCCAAACAGGATGTAAAAGACGCTGTAGATAAAGCCAAACAAGATCTGCCGCAAAATGATAATAATCTGAAAGAATCTGTAGTCAGTGATATTGACGTATCCGACCAGCCCATACTTTATATCAACCTTTCCGGCAATTATCAGCTGAAAAAGCTAAAAGAATATGCCGATATATTGAAGGATGATATTGAGGGAATGAGAGAAATATCCCAGGTTGATGAAGTAGGCGCCTTAACGCCCAATATTCAGATCAACGTGGATATTAATAAGATGACAGCCGCCCAGATAAGTTATAACGATATCATCACCGCTATTGGCAACGAAAATGTTATTTCAAGCGCCGGTACAGTAAAGGTAGACGGCATGCAGCGCACTATCGACATTAAAGAAGATTTTAAAAGCGCTGATGAAGTTTCGGCTATGATTATCCGCAATCCGCAGGGGCGTGCGGTTTACATTCGGGATATTGCTGAGGTTAAAGACTCCTTTAAAGACCAGGAAAGCTACGCCCGCCTAAAAACACCAGATAAAAGCGTATTTAAAAATGTAATTACGCTGAACGTTAAAAAACGCAGCGGCGAAAACCTGATCGAAGCATCTGACAAAATTCATTCATTGATCAAGGCAAAGCAGCAGACGGTATTCCCCAAAGGACTTGACGTTACTGTTACGGGCGATCAATCGGATTCGACCCGCAGCACCCTTAACGACCTGATCAACACGATCATTATCGGCTTCGTGCTCGTAACGCTTATCCTCATGTTTTTTATGGGTACTACCAATGCCATCTTCGTGGCGCTATCGGTGCCGTTATCTTGTTTTATTGCGTTTTTGATACTACCTATATTCGGGTTTACGCTCAATATGATTGTGTTGTTCTCGTTCCTGCTGGCCCTGGGTATTGTGGTGGATGACGCCATTGTGGTGATCGAGAATACACACCGTATATTCGCGAACGGCGCCATGCCGATCAACAAAGCAGCTAAAATAGCTGCTGGAGAGGTTTTCCTCCCGGTATTTTCGGGCACCATGACTACACTGGCTCCGTTTGTGCCCCTTGCTTTCTGGAACAGCCTGATCGGCAGCTTCATGTTCTTTTTGCCCATCACGCTCATCGTTACTTTACTGGCTTCGCTGGTAGTGGCTTACATCATGAACCCGGTATTTGCCGTTGACTTTATGAAACCGCATAACGACCACGAGCATGATAACCCGAAATTCGACCGCAAGGTGCGCAAGGCGATGCTGATTTTGGGTAGCATTGCGCTGCTCGGCTACCTCATCAATTTCGGCCTGGGTAACTTTGTGGTGCTCATAATGGTACTTTATCTGCTTAACCATTTCTTTCTAATGAGCATTATAGGCAAATTCCAAAAGAATGCCTGGCCGCGTTTTCAGCATTGGTACGCGCGCCGATTGGAAGGGGCGGTTAAATACCCATGGTGGATATTGGGCAGCACTGTTGTGCTGTTTATTTTCACTATCTATTTTTCATTTTTTGTCAGGAGCCCGAGGATCGAGTTCTTCCCAAGTTCCGACCCTAACTTTGTTTACGTTTATGTAACCTTGCCTATTGGTACCGATCAGGCTTACACCAACCAGGTGATCGAAGGGCTTGAAAAGAAAGTTGCCCAGGTTGTGGGTCCGGATAAGGATATCGTTTCTTCGGTAATATCGAATGTTTCGGTTGGTGTTACCGACCCAACGGACGAGGACCAGGGGACGTATTACAATAAAGGAAAGATAACGGTGGCATTTGTTGAGTTTGGAGAAAGACACGGCAAGGACACCAAAAAGATAATGGAGAAAGTACGTAAAGTGGTGCAGGGCGTGCCCGGAGCGCAAATTTCTGTAACGCAGGAAAACTCCGGGCCTCCGGTTCAAAAAGATATCGATATCGAGATAGCGGGGGATAACATGGATACGCTGGTAAGTACTGCCAGCCGGTTGAAAAAGTTTATTGCGCAACAAAATATAGGCGGAATTGAGAATTTGCAACCCGACGTACAGGCCGATAAACCGGAGATATTATTTACTGTTGACCGTGAGCGCGCAAATCGCGAGGGTATTACCACCAACCAGATAAACCAGTCACTGGGTGCGTCGGTATTCGGCGCCAAGGCATCGGACTTTAGGAATACCAGCGAGGATAATTACGAAATTACCGTACGTGCGCAGGAAAACCAGCGTAATAATATCGACGCGTTGAAAAACCTTAAAATTACCTACCGCGATTTGGCAACAGGCGGACAGATAAGGCAGGTACCCATTTCGGCGTTTACCGATGTAGTATACACAAACACCTTTGTTAACATTAAGCACAAGCAACAGCGCCGGGTTATTTCGCTGCAGTCCAACGTTATAAAACCGGCATACAACGCGAACGTTGTTAACCAGGATATTGCACAGGCGCTTAAAAACTTTAAGGCCCCGTTGGGCGTAAGCATCGACCCGGCAGGCGGCGGGCAGCAGGACCAGATCGATGCCGCAAACTTCCTTGGCCGTGCATTACTGATCTCATTCGGGATCATTTTGATCATCCTGATGATGCAGTTTAACTCCATTGGTAAAACGCTGATCATCCTGAGCGAGATATTATTCAGTATTATCGGGGTATTCCTGGGCATAAGCATATTTGGCATGTCGATCGTGATCGTAATGACGGGTATTGGTATCGTGGCGCTGGCGGGTGTCGTGGTCCGCAACGGTATATTACTGGTTGAGTTTACCGATATGCTGATAGCACAGGGTCAAAACCTGCACGATGCGGTCGTTGAAGCTGCCCGCACCCGTATGACACCGGTACTGCTTACCGCTACCGCAGCTATACTCGGTTTAATACCGTTGGCAGTAGGCTTTAATATCGATTTTGCGGGGCTGTTTGCTCATGGCAAGCCGCACATCTTCTTCGGCGGTGATAACGTAGCCTTCTGGGGCCCATTGTCCTGGACAATGATCTTCGGCCTTGGCTTTGCAACTATCATCACCCTGATATTGGTGCCTTGTATGTACATCATCCGGGTTAGGATGAAAACAGCACTGGCTGGGGGAAAGAAAAAGACAGAAGAAGTTCCGCAACTGGAAGAAGCGGTTGTTTAAGCTGAATAAATAATGGCGAAAGCCGAAAGCGAAGCAGATTTCATTGCCTTTGCTTTCGGCTTTTTGTTTTAGGGAATGATTATTGTGAAGCAATTGTAAAGCAACACAATGCCATCGAAATTAAAACCACCTTTTTGGAGCGCCGATTGCCATCAACGAGCTGTTGAACCGGCGCCCAAACAAGCTTGATAGCCATAACCTTAACTGGCTTGCATCCAACAAAACAGGCATTTTATTGAAAATAATGGGGGTGGGGGAACTGATCGGCGATAAATTACCTCAGACACCCGCCCGCATAGCTCCGGTTGGATTAATAGCCCGTTGCCTTTCGGGCGCTCTAACCGGTGGGGCGATATACAAATCCGCAGGTTTTGATTCTTTATCCGGAGCGCTTATCGGCTCGGCAGCCGCTGCCTGCTCAACATTTGCATGGTATTTTGGCCGTAAAAAAGCAGACACAGCTACCGGAATTCCTGATCCGATCATAGGTGGCGCTGAAGATTTACTGACAATTGGCGCTGGCATCGCCCTTATTAGGTACGCGCGGAGGTAATAAATTGGATACTGCTACGTTTCTTTATAATTTTTGATAGATTTGTTAGAAAAGTCAGCGTGACATTTAACCAATTGTATATTATATTTTCCAGCAAGAGCCCCGATGGTTGCATTAACTGATCTCCAGGATATTAAAAAGGAGAAGATACTGGAAGCCGCCTACAACCGGTTCCTTCATTATGGTTATTCCAAAACTACCATGAATGAAATCGCAGGCGACCTTTCCATGTCAAAAGCCCTGTTGTATTATTATTTCCCCGACAAAAGCAGTGTGTATGTGGACGTAATGCGCAAGATCGCTGATGACTATTTGCAACTGTACACCGAAAAGAATAATACTTTTTGCGACCTGAGAGAAGCATTTGAATTCCAGATCAATACGCAGCACGAGTTTATCCGGAAAAACTATAACTTTTTTGACTTCTTCAGGCTGAACGAACAAAGCCTGCCGGATATGATTTGGGAAATAGTTGAGCAGGTACACCAGGGCGAAAAGGATACCCTTATCAATGCCATTAATTGCGAGGTGCGCAGGGGAGTAATAAAGCCGGTTGAAAATGCCGCCGAAATAGTTGAGCTGCTGCTTGATGCGCTGCATGGTGTACGTGTAAGCGCTAAATCACATAAAAAAACAATGTTCCCTGGTATGGAGCAGTTAGAGGATATTCGCAAAAAGCGCCTGTTGTTGAGCGAAATCTTTATTAAAGGACTGAGCAATTAAATGTTTGATCCTGAGAAATTTAAAACTGTCACCCTGTAGTAAAAATACACTTCTTTCAGTCGCGTTAGCTACGGAATTAGTACATTTGACTTGAATATTTTAAAAGTCAATAATTAACATTTTCATATTAATTATTCATCGTACTTCTTAATTAGAGGTGATTGTTTTAGAGTGATTGGAGCGGGCCGGATTTAATTCGTCCCGCTTTTTTGTTGCTCTTGCTGAAACGTTATCATTTTCCAATTCCGGCTATTTGATGATGATCCGCCATTATATCTTAAGGTAGCGGTGAAATTGGTTTGGGCTTCGTGCCCATAACTGTCCTGTACGGTGTAAAAGGCTTTTATAACGTAGATAGAGTCTGAGTTTTTTGAACATTGAAAATCATTGTCAGGAAAAATAACATCTCCGGCAGCAGTTATTTTTGAACGGATCAGGTCTCTCGAAGCCTGGTAGGCCTGTTTTTTGGTTGGTATGACTGAAAAAAAACCTTCGTTTGTACCCGAACGAACGGCAAATCTGAAAATCACCGCAATAAAAACTACAATAAATACCAGCAGTATTATTATGGCCTCTTTAGTAGGTCGTCTACTTTCTTCTTTCGCAGCTAAATAATCGCCTTTTTTCATGAATGATCAAATCATACCCAAGGGATCATATTTTAACGTAAAGGAAACTTTTTTGTTACAATTAGTAAAAGTCGTAGCAGCGCCTGGCGCCTTCAAATTTCTGGTAGGTATCTGTTCTCGAAGGGATTGTAGTCTCGTAGCCAATGCTGCCTTCAGTGGTGCCGCTGGTATTGCTGTAATTTAAACTGGAAACCGGGACATCGTGGCTAAAGCCCAACCTCATTTTTTCGCCGCCATCTTTATTGATGAACAGGTCGAATATCAGTGACACTACTACAGCGCTGGGACCACCACCTGTTCCTCCGCCGCGGTACCAAAGGCCCGCGCTGATATTGGGTCGTTTATACTGAAAACCCACACTGAATGATTGAGAGGCGGATTGCCTGTAATACACGATCGACGGAATAATGTACGATTTGTCGTACTGGTCGTTATTATCTTCCGGGTTCATATCCAGCCGGTAGCTGCCGTGAAATGTAAAACGCATTGGCAATTTAGACGGGGTACCTGTAAAGGAGACATTGGGCTGATTTAAGTGCATTACCGCACTGCCAAAATCGAATTCGCCAAATACAAGGTTAATACCCGTGCCGGCATCAAAATAAAACTTGTTATTATATTGAGGCAGTTCGGCTGCAGTTGTGGAGCCAGGTATATACCCGTAGTGGGGGTCTATCTGGTCGCCGAATACCAGGTTTCCCCAATTAATGCTGTTGTTGGTGATCCCGGCCTGCAACCCGAAAGATAATACCAGGTCCTGCGAACCGACGCTATATGCGTAAGTTCCGGAGATATTATTGGTGGTCAGAAAAGCTGTTCCCTCGCTGCTTCGTGACACGAGTAAACCAACTCCTCCTCCAAACTTCGGGATGTTGTAATCAATAGATCCCGACAGGTAATTAAAACTCCCGGGTACGGAGGTGAACTGGTTACGGTAGATCAGGTTCATCCGCAGGTCCCCTTCAAATTGCCCTGTCAATGCCGGATTGAGGTAGATAGGAGAATTAAAAAACTGGGAGTACATGTGATCCTGGGCAGCAGTTTTCAATCCGGCTGCCACCAAGACCAAAATTAAAATACACAGCTTCCCCGTATCCCTCATTTTATCGTATCAAGTGTATTGTTCCAACTCTTTTGGGCAATGAATTACTGATCGTATTACCTTTCCAAACCGTACCATTTATAAAAACCGCCGATGCCTGCCAAATGTAAACGCCCTGGGGCATGGCCTTACCATTAAAAGTGCCGTCCCAGCCCTCAACAGGAGCGCCTTTGTCGTCAAGCTTTGACGTTTCCCAAATCAGTTGCGAATAGTTGTTAAATATTTGCAAATGCCACTCTTTTATACCCGAGCCTTTAGCCATAAAAGTCTTTAATGCCAAGGTACCGCCATCAGGCTCAAAAGCGTTTGGAAAAAATAATTGGCCCGGTATGCCCGTCACTTTCACAATTTGCGTTTTGGTGCTATCGCAGCCCTGGTTATTTGTAGTTGTTAACGTAACCGTGTACAAACCCGTATCGATATAGGTATGGGTCGGGTTCTCGGTAGTCGATCCTTTTCCGTCGCCAAATGTCCATACCCATGATACAGGGCTGTTGGTTGTCTCATCCAAAAAAGAAAAGGTGTAATTCGGCACGTTAGCCACGCCCCCCGGTGACTCCGTAAACGTTGTCAGGGGTGGGGCTAAAACGTTGATATAAGCTGTTTTTTTAACCACATTTGAACAATTGGTACCCGGATTAGTGGCAGTAAGTGTAACGGTAAAAGGCGAGTTTTTATAGTTGTAGGTATGCGGCAGGGGCATAAATGTATTTGCATGCGGCGACCCATCGCCAAAATCCCAGTCATACAGCAAAGACGTCGCCTGTTCAGTTGTGTCGTTTGCGGTTAAGTTTGTAAAATTAACCGTGACTGTTTTACAGCCCGAAGTAACGTCAGCACTAAATTGCGGGGAAGGCACACTATACACACGAATTAAAATTGCGGGGGAGGACTCTACCATCGCGCAATTATTTTTGGCGGTTATCGTAACATAGTAGACACCGGGGCTATTAAAAATATAGGCGAGCGGTGTTGCCGGCGCCAGTGGTTGTGCCACTATTTTATGATTTACATCGTAAATATTATAGCGGTAAAAATCGCCGCCGACCGAGTTATTTATAAAACTCGTAGTAAGCGGAGCGCAACCCTGGTTGGTGCGGTTCTGGAGAAACATTTGCGCCACCAGGTTGGCCACCGAAACGGTTACCGGTATGCTGTTGCTTTGAACAGTTGTGCCGCAAAAGTCGGTCACCACCATGTATAAAGTGTATATTTTGGTACGGGTGGTAACTATAGGGTCAAATTGTATTTCGCTCTTATCAGTTTTGGTGATCTGTTGTATAAGGGTAGCCCCCTGGTAAAGGTAATAAGCGTAGCTTTTGTTATTTCCACGGGAATAATTATCGACAACCAAAGAAAATGGCGAGCAGCCGGTAACATTTTGCGGAACAATGGACGCTACCGGCGTTTGCGGCCTTACGGTTATTTTAACGGTAAACGGTGGTGTTGCCTGGCAGGTGTTCAACATGTACAATGAAACGGTGTAAACGGTGTCTTTGCCGTCAGTTCGCTGGCTAAAGGTGTGCGCCGTGTTAACGGCCGTGGATTGCGGCGAGCCATCGCCAAAGTCCCATAAAAAACTGGTCCCGTTTATTTGCGGCGTAGTGTTGGCAAAATTGACGGTATAGGTCCCGCAGGCGTCGGTTTTGTCGGCCGTAAAAGTCGGTTTTATATTATTAGGGTCGTCTATAACGGTCACCGAACTTGAGCTTGGCGTACAACCGCCAGGGGGGGTGATCGTCCAGGTAAACTGATAAGTATTGCCCGGAACCAGGCCCTGTGCCGTTGCATTAGGCACCGTTGCATTATTAAACGTGACGGAACCGGCAGGCGAGACGGTCCATATCCCGCCGCCCGGGAATGGGTTGTTACCTTTAAGCGTATAGGTTGTTGCACTGCAAATCTCATCGTTGGCGCCGGCATTAGCAATTACCGGCGGCGGTTCAACGGTTATGGCAACGTTCACCGGCTGACCCGTGCAGGTACCATTATACGGGGTGATCACGTAGGTCACGGTAGCTGCAGACGTACCGTTATTTGCTAAAACATCGTTGATCGCCCCCGCCGTGATGGGTGATGTTTGTTGACTGTTACCACTGATATTTCCGGTAACGGTGCTGGTCCATGCGTAAGTAGTGCCACCGATGTTCGGCGCCAAAGTGATTGAAGATGAAGATCCGCTGCAAATCGTTGTGGCGACAGGCGTTGCTGTTACTGACGCGGTAGCCTTAACCGTCACTGACAGTAGGAAGGGAGCGCCGGTACAGCCGTTGGCAGACGGGGTGATGGTATAAGTGACGACCGCATCGACCGCGGTTTTGTTGATCAGGATATCGTTGATGGTTGGGCCGCTGCTGTTTTTGAAACCAGTGGCAGTGCCTGATGTCAGGGCAGCGGTCCAGGTAAACGTACTGGCCGGAACGGTAGAGGTAATGTTATAGCCAATTGCACTGCCTGAACACGCGGGGTAACTGGCCGGACTGTTAATGCTGTTTACGGGGAAAATCGTGATTGTTACACTTTGTTGAATATCAGCGCATGGGCCCGTCAAAGCAGTTTTTACGTCGAGTATAATTATTGCTTTTCCCGCGCTGATCTCCGCTGGCGTTGGCTGGTAATTGGTTTTTAATAAGCCCGGGGCAGAAAAAGTCCCGGCGCCTAACCATTGAAAACTGTTATAGTTGCCGTTTATCACACCGGTTAATCCAACGGAACTGCCCGGGCATATAGCTATTGCGGACGGGGTAATGCTTAATGTCGCAGCATTTTGAAAGGTCAGTTTTTGCGATTGTGTTAGCGTACTGCAAACGTTTTTTGCGGTTACGCTCACTGAGTAAGTGCCTGTACCGGTAAAAGTTATCTGCGGATATTGGCTATTTGCCGTCGAACCCGCCGCGAAACTGTAAGGTCCGCCCGCTACCGTCCAGGTATAAGTATTTGGCTGCGGCTGCGCTACACCCGAAACGGTGCTTTGCGTGGGCCCCGGGGCAGGGCTAAAGGAAAGCGTTTGGTTAGTGCCGCAAAATTCCGCATCCGGCGACAAACTTATAGCTATCGGCGAATCAACCTCGACAGTTTGTGCAGGAGCCGTAATGGTTCCGCAGCTGGCCGTAGTAATACCTAACGTTACCTGGTAAACCCCGGACGTGCTGAATACAAACTGCGGCTGGGCACTATTACTATTGGTGCCATTGGCATAGCTAACGGAAGCAGGGCCGGTTACCGTCCATACATATTTATTGTTTGTGCTGCAGTTGGCATCAATTACCGATTGGTTAACAGGTGTTAGCTTTAAAGGAGAACATCCACTTGTAACAGGTAATGTGAATTGTGGTACCGGCGGCTTTTGAATGCAAATGGTTTGCGTTACATCCGTGCCCTGGCATAACGCATTGGCATTTTGCAGGTGTAAGGTGATGGTGTGTGTGCCGGTTGTGGTAAAAGTATGTACAAAGGGTTGATTCAGTTTGTAATTTGAAGCCGCAGTCACGCCGTCTACTTGCCAGGTGTATAGTGCATTTAAATTTTTACAGTTTGATAAAAGATTACCGGGGTCCTGTCCCGGGTCGGAAGTATTAACAAAGGTTATGGGCGTATTATAGCAACCGGCAGCCGGAAACGTAAAAGCGTTTACCGGGGGAGTAACCACCTGCGCGTAACTGGTAACCTGCGTACCTACTTTACTGCAATACAGACTTGATGGCTGCAAGTCAACTTCAAAAGAATTGTTTTGCCCGTTTGGGCTGTTTCCGCACGAGGAGGTAGTATATGCATGACTAAGCTGCCCCCCGGATGCGATTATATCACAGAGCGTTAACGTACTCCTGGCGCCATCGCCCCATTTGATGGTATAGATCAATCCCGGGAAGTTGTTTTGTATACCGCTCGGCGAGCTTATATCCACATTATAACTTAAGGTGCCGCCGCCCGCCAGGCAAACTGTATTATTGCCGGTTACGCCAAAGCTGGTGTTGACCACATTGTTGATAAGCAGGTATGATTTAGTACCGACAATGCCGTTTAAGACAGCTTTAACAACTACGGTGTAATTTGCAGCTTTGGCAGTGAAGGAGACACCGGCCGCATTTGGAGTGATAGACCCTTCGGAAGCCTGGCTTAGCTCATTAAAAAATGTGGCAGTGACTGTTGCACCGGTAATCGATTGATCAGTGAAACTATAAGCAGTGTTATTTACCCCGTCGCAGGTACCGAAAACTTCGGGATAGGCAGCATTAATGGCCGACGAATTAACACCGGCAACTACACCCGCACCAGCACTGATGGTAAAAGGAGCAGAAACCGAACTGGTTATAACGGGATTTGCCGAGATGATCTCCACCTCATACCCGTTACCGGCCGGTGTACCCGCTGGTATAATACCATTGACAAACGTGGTATAAAAGTTTGAAAATGTGCCGATAAGTTTTTTTGCGCCAAAACTCCCGGAGGCATCTGATAAATATAAACTGTAAGTTGTTGTGGTTGGGAGACAATTTCCGGTAACCCGGATAGGCACGCTGATAGTTGAACCGGGAGCATAAGGGCCCGGATCAATCGTTCCGGGGGTGATGGTTTGGGCAAAAACATTGCCAGCCGAAAATACGGTAAGAATTGTTAAAAATAATAAACCTTTAGTTAATATTTTAACCATTAAATATATTGTTCTTCAGATTGGTAGTTTTTCAGCCCCGTTGTAAGCTCTAATATAGCCAATTACAAGCGTATACGGAAACTAAAGCGCTTCGGTTGAAAAATAAGCGTGTAGTTTGACGAAATATACTCCTGCCGTGATCTTTTCTGCCAGGGCTCAAAAATTAACTAAAAACCTTATCCAAAAAACAAATAGGAAATAAATATTGCTGCGATAATGCCCGCCAGGTCGGCGAATAATCCGGCCGGTATGGCGTATCGGGATTTCTTGATCCCAACGGAACCAAAATAGAGGGCTACGATATAAAACGTGGTGTCAGATGAACCATTGAACACGCAGGCGAGGCGCCCGGCGAAGCTGTCGGGCTTAAAAGTTTGCATCACATTGATCATCATACCTTTTGAGCCGGAGCCACTTAGTGGTTTGAGGTAAGCAACAGGCATTGCATCAACAAACCGGGTGTCTAAATGCAGCTGCACACAAACCCATCGCAAACCATCATTCATGTAACCCAGTGCGCCGCAAGCGCGAAAAACTGCTATGCCAACAAGCATGGCTACCAGGTAGGGGATGATTTTGACAGATGTTTCAAAACCCTTTTTGGCACCATCGATAAAAGCTTCAAATACATTTATTTTTTTAAAGAGTGCGCCCACAATAAATACAACCGGCACCATATATAAAAGCAGGTTGCTGGCGATTTTTGAAACTAAACTGATCTGCTCTTTGGTCATGTAGTGCGTAAAGCACCATATCATGATCAACAGAAACAAGGTAATACCTCCGAGCCAGGCGATGATGACCCTATCAAACAACCTGATCTTTTGCTTGACGGCAACCAATAACATTCCGGCAAGCGCCGATACAAAGGTTGCAATGATACACGGTATTAAAACATCGGTAGGGTCTTTGGCGTGAAGAATGGCGCGCTGGGCGATAATGGTGACCGGAAGGATCTGCAAGCCAGATGTCAGTATCACCAGGTACATGATCTGCGCGTTCGATGCGGTTTCTTTATCGGGGTTTAAATCCTGCATGCTATCCATGGCTTTTAAGCCAAGTGGTGTAGCCGCATTGTCGAGCCCGAGCAGGTTTGCCGAAAAACTCATCAATACCTGGCCGGTAGCGGGATGGTTCTTTGGTATTTCGGGGAAAAGGCGGCTGAAAAACGGCCCAACTACCCGCGACAGGAAATTAATGGCGCCGGCTTTTTCGCCGATATTCATAATCCCAAGCCAAAGCGCCATATTACCGGCCAGCGGAAGCGCGATATCCATCACCGATGATTTGGACGATTCGAACATCCCGTTCACCAGGTGCATGAATATCTCCGTATCGCCAAAAAAAATCAACCGGATAAGCGCAATCACAAACGCAATTAAAAAGAATGCTATCCAGATATAATTGAGGGCCATGCAGCAGATTTTTGGCTTTGAAGATAAAGTTTTTTTAATTAAAGTTGTAGGGAAGTTGCAGTGGTTGCATATGTTTTACAAGTCCGGAAGTTTTCAAATCCATTACAACTTATTAAAACCCTTACAACTCGTTACAACTGAATATGATAAAAGACACCATCCGCCAACTAAACGAGGCTGTTGATAACCTCGTTTTTTCTAGTCCCCAAAGTGTTAACTGGGCGCACAAGCCGTCTCCTGAAAAATGGTCGCCAAAGGAAATTTTAGGCCATTTGATCGATAGTGCCCAGATAAACCTACAGCGATTTGTACGTTGCACCTATGAGGAGAATTTTAAGCTGACTTATGAGCAGGATGAATGGGTGAAAGCTGCTCGCTACCAGTTTGCGGAAACCGGAGACCTGGTTGGTTTGTGGGAAGCGTTGAATGTCCAAATTATACGGGTATTAACAAACTATCCGGCAGACAGGCTCCAGGCGAAGTGCGACAATAGTAAAACAGCAGTAAGTTTGCATACAGTTGAATGGCTGGCTGCAGATTATGTAGCTCATATGAAACATCACCTCAACCAAATATATGGACCTAATAATTGAAACCTGGCAAATCCACAACCGGATAAATCTTTACCTGCTTGATGCCATCGCGGAAAGCGCCCTGGCCGATCAGTCAGCCTCAAAAGGCCGCACAGTAGGGCAGCAGTTCGCACATATTCACAGTGTGCGGATGATGTGGTTAAAAGTAGCCGCACCCGCATTGCTTGAAGGCCTGTCGAAGATAGAAAAGGAAACTATCAGCAAAGAAAACTTAAAAGAAGCGCTGATCTTAAGCGAAAACGCCGTTTCGCAACTGTTTGAAACGGCTATACCGACAGGTAAAATAAAAGGTTTTAAGCCACATGCTACGGCATTTTTAGGTTATATCATCTCGCACGAGTCGCACCATCGCGGGCAGATCATGCTGGCGCTAAAGCAATCGGGGCATATGGTCGATCAAAAAACTCAATATGGGCTATGGGAGTGGGGGACAAGATGACGGCACAAACGGCAGGTTATTCAGGTACCTCGCTGGCAAAAAAACTGGGCATAAAGGATGGTTTTAACGTGAGGCTAATCAACCAGCCCGACTATTATTTCGGGCTTTTTACCGATTTGCCTCATGATTTAAACATAACGGCTGAGATAAGCCCTCCAAAAGACTTTATTCATTTTTTCACCAAGAATCAGGAGGAATACCTGGGCATACTACCGGAGTTGAAAAATGAAATAAAACCCAATGGGTTAATATGGGTTTCATGGCCAAAAAAAGCATCCAAAGTGGTAACCGACATGACTGAAGAACTTATTCGCAACTATGCCCTGAAAATTGGTTTGGTGGATATAAAAGTTTGCGCGGTTGATGAAATATGGTCGGGGTTAAAACTGGTGATCCCGGTTAAGGATAGGTAAATTGTTCGCGTTGTCATCAGTCATAGGCCGTAATGTGCTTGTCGCCAACGATCTGCATGTCATAGTCTTTTTTGATAGGGTTATAAGGCACGGTGTCATTTATCGTGATATAAATAGTGCCAAGGTCCTTCACCGAAAAGGATTGTATTCCAGCGGCCATCGCGTCCTTATCCAGATACTGGGCAATGGATTCGCGCACAAGATTGTATTGCCCGATCTCATCGGTTTCAAGTTCAATAAATAATCTCTTCCCGTCCGACCGCATATTGATGTTCACAAAAGTCCCGCTCTGGGTGGTCATGGAATATTGCCGGTTTTTGGTGTTATTGTCCTTTTTGGCAATAACATAACCCTTGGCAACTAAAAAAGTATCGGCCCGCTGCAGGTTATTATGCAGCAGGTATTTTATGTCATCGTACGAGATAAGGCTCTTTTGGCAAAACCCTGCCGTTGCGAAAAAAACAAAAATTAAACTGAGCAGGAGATTTTTCATCGCTATTAAATATTACACCTAAGTTAGACTTTCATTTTGCAAAACCCTTACCTTCGCGTTATTATTATACTACCATGCCCAGGATAGAACTCTCACGCGTACATGGCGATTTCGGCTTTGAAGCAACCGATCAAAATGGTCACACTATAAAAATGGACAGCAGCCCAGAAAGCGGCGGGGAAAACTATGGCGTAAGGCCGATGCAAACCCTGTTGATGGGCCTGGCCGGATGCTCGGCTATCGACGTGATCACCATATTAAAAAAACAACGCCAGGAAGTAGTGGATTACAAAATGGTGGTAACCGGCGAGCGGGAGCAAGGCAAAGAACCCTCACTTTGGGAACACGTTGAAATTGAATTCCACTTGTACGGCGATATCGATGAAGACAAAGCGGCCAAAGCTGTCGAATTATCCGTTGGGAAATATTGTTCCGTGGCAGCTACCCTCAGCAAAGCGGGAGCAAAGATCACTTCGAAGGTTTTCGTCCACAAGCCGTAAAAACACCTGGAAGCTGTTTAGATATGGCTTGTTTTTATTTATACGTCGTAGACGCGATGCATCGCGTCGATTCCTTTATATAATGATTCCCATAATCGCTAAAGGCTTAGGGTTATTATCCATTAATTTTGGCCGATTGATAACAGCGATCGTATCCTTCAATCAGCTCAATTTTTGTATCGTATCGATACAGGCGATACAGTGCGATGCAAAGCGAAAAATGTCTGATTATTAGCGATTTAAGTGTTGGGATTATTTTGTCAATGACAAACCAGTGTCACCACTTTTCAGGGTTCAGTGCGGTACATCTAATTTTCTTGATTAGGCGACAGCTTTTCTCATTTAAAAACCGCAAATATTATTTTTTAATCCTATTTTTAGAACGGATAAATTGATTTTTAAATGCGCTGATCTTTAACCCCTTAGGCGTTTCAGTCTTTATTATTACATTGTTGCCAAATTTTTACCTCATGAATTTTAAAAAAGCTTTACTGTTAGGTTGCCTGTCTCTATTTAGCGGAGCGCTGTTCGCCCAAACCATAGATTCGGCCGGTAGCGACTATGTGCAACCATTCTCAAATGGTTCCGCTTACCGTACCTGGTCAATCGGCGTTCACGCAGGGTTAATGAGTTCTTTTAATGTTTTCAGTTCTAACGACAAGCTTGATTTTACCCTTCCTAATATTCAATATGGCTATGGCGGTTATATCAAAAAGCAAATATTACCTGCATTTGGGATCCAGGGCGATCTGCTGGTAGGCAAAGTAAACGGTGATAATGCCCAGCCAAATTCTTCAGGTTCGTCACCCTTTAAAAGCTTTTCTACCCCGATAAAATATGCCTTGAGCCTGAGCACTAATTTTACCCTGGCCAATATCAACTGGAAGTTTATAAAAAGCAGCATGGAGCCTTACTTTACATCAGGCGCCGGATTAATGAATTATACCCCTACGCTAACCACTGCGGCGGGCGAAGAAAAGAATTTCAAGCCGGGCGGCGGATCGCTTAACGAATTTTTCGTTCCTGTTGGCGTCGGGATAAAATTTGTAGTCGCAAAGGGGATCAACCTCGACCTTGGATACCAGGTAAACTTTGTTTATGCTGATAACCTCGACGGGTATAAATTCGGTTCAAATAACGATAAATATTCCTACGCACACGTCGGCCTCGAATTTGCATTTGGAAACCGTGAAAAACCTCAGTTGGCTGCCCATAACCCGGTTTCATCGATGAGGCACGAGTACTTGTCTGAAATTCAAAATATAAACGGCAAGGTTAACGCCATGCAGGTAAGTGTCGATTCCCAAAAAACTGCAAATCAGGCGCTGCAACAGCAGCTTAACGCAGCAAAGGTGACCATTACCAAATTAACCACAGATAGTGATGGCGATGGGGTACCTGACCTGTTTGATAAATGCCCGAATACCCCGACCGGAGCTAAAGTTGACGGTTCGGGTTGCCCGCTTCCGGAAATGAAAGCACCGGAGAATGTTTATATCACCGAACAGGATAAGGGCGTTGTGAATGAAGCGGTTAAAAACCTGGAATTCAATACTGGAAGCGCGATCATCAGCGAAAGCTCGTACCCGAGTTTGCAAACGCTGGCGAAATTACTCGCCACCAAGAAATATCACCTTAAACTTGCCGGATACACCGATGCAACCGGCTCGGCAGAGCTTAACCTTGCGCTATCCCGGGACAGGGCCGAGGCTATAAAAATGTTTTTGGTAAGCAAGGGCGCCGACCCTGCTTTAATTGAAACAGCCGGCTATGGTAAGGCTCATCCGATAGCCAGCAATAAAACAAAAGCAGGGCGCAAGTTAAACCGCAGGGTCGAGTTTAGTTTGTATTAAGCTTTTTCGGGCAGAAATGCCCTTAAAGGCCAATTCGAATATTCCCGGTAAAGTGGACACTTTAGCGCCTGGAGCGTAGTGCCGCCTCATCCTGATCGAAATTTGTTACATAAACTGCCGCGTTTTCATCCCGGGGTCTTACTACGTGGTCTTCAATCGCTTATAATCCGTACCAGCTGATCAGGCGGCATATTGTCAATTTTTCTTGATTACCCTTTCTTTCATGGCACCGTTGTTGCCAATAGGCGGGTGTGTGATAATTAACGCATCTACTTAAAATAACAACAATATGAAATTACATTTAAAAAGCGCCTCATTAGTGTTCGCAGGAATACTGGTAGGAGGCAAATTACTGGCTCAGTCAGGCGACACCACTCACAGGGCAGCTGACTATGTTACCCCGTTCTCAGGCAATAGCTCTTATAACACATGGTCGATAGGCGTTAGCGGCGGGGTATTAACACCTTTCACTGTCTTCGGCTCAAATCGTAAACAGGATTTTACTTCGCCCAACGCTAACCTTGGTTACGGCGGCTACATTAATTACCAGCTAACCCCTGCCGTTGGTTTGCGGGCCGACTTTCTTGGTGGCAAGCTGTCTGCCGATCATAGCCAGGTGGACGCGAGCGGCACTAGCCCCTGGAAAGGCTATAGCACTAAGGTAAATTATGCCCTGAGTGTGAGCACCGATATCACCGTGGGCAACATTAGCTGGCACGACAACAAAAGCGCGATACAGCCTTATGTTAGTACCGGTATCGGCACTATGAATTACACCCCGGTATTAACGCTGCAAAACGGATCGACAGAAAACTTTCACACGCCCGGAAATGGCGCAATCAGCGAAGTATTTGTACCTGTAGGCGTAGGATTTAAGTTTGATATTGCCCGCGGTGTCAACCTCGACCTGGGCTACCAGGTAAATTTTGTTTATTCCGACAATCTGGACGGGTATAACGCCGGCTCAACAAACGATAGGTTTTCATATGCGCACATCGGGCTTGAATTTGCCCTGGGTGGTCGCAAACCGCAACTGGCTACACATAACCCGGTATCGTCTATGCGGCAGGAGTACATGATGGAAAATCAAAGTACACGTAATGCAGTGGAAGCACAGTTAGCGGCTCAAAAAGCACAAAATGACCAATTGCAGCAGCAATTAAATGCCGCTAATGCAAACTTTGCAAAACTGACGATGGACAGTGATGGTGATGGCGTATCAGATTACTTTGATAAGTGCCCCAGCACACCTGCCGGTACAAAAGTAGATGGCGCAGGTTGCCCACTGCCGGCACCGGTTGTGCAGCAGCCTGATACCAAGGTATATGTAACCGAAGAAGACAAACGGGTAGTTAATGAAGCCGTTAAAAATCTTGAATTTGACTTTGGTAAGGCTACTATCCGCGAGCATTCGTATGAAAGCCTGGATCGTTTAGCTACCTTGCTGATGAACAAACATTTCAATCTGAAACTTGCCGGTTATACCGATAACGTTGGTTCAGCTGATTATAATCTGCGCCTTTCACGCGATCGTGCACAGGCTATAAAAACCTACCTTACAGGTAAAGGTGTACAGGACGCTCAAATCCAGGCCGAAGGGTATGGTAAAGCACATCCTATTGCATCAAACAAATCAGCCAAAGGACGCCAAACCAATCGCAGGGTTGAGTTTACGTTGTTCTAGAGAATTGATCAGGACTGGAGACTGGTTAATCAGATCAGCCCGGTGAATTAATCTGAGGAGGAGACTTGCGAAGTTTTAAAAACTTCGCAAGTCTTTCCTTTTTAAGGTGATCCCTAACTAATCCTTGTCATTAAAGAACTCTGTCAAGGCTCCAAAGTAGCTTTCATCCCAGCCTTCGGAAATGTCCCGGTAAGCCTCGTCCGGGATATTCGTATGTTTCAATTCCACTGAAGTTCCCTTTGCATCAGGATGCAGTTTGATCGTCACTATTGATTCTTCCGCCTGCCCGTCAAAATACCATTGCTGAACGACTTTTTTATTTTCTTCGAATTCAATGTTTTTACCAACAATGCTGCCATCCCACATGGAAAACTCCGAACCAGGTGTTACCGACATTTCTGCGGGTTCGCCTGTCCAAAGCTCGATGGTAAACGGGTTGGTTAAAGCTATATAAACCTCCTCTGGCGTAGCAGGGAGCTTATAGTATTTTTTGACATCCTTCATATTACGGAACGCGATGATACGGATTTTAAATCTATTCGTACATCCGGTCAGGGGAATTCGCATGGTTTCGCTTTTAAAATGGTGCAGTTAGTAATTTACAATAACTGTTTTACCCTCTTTCCCGCGAAGCGGAAGAGAGGGTCGACTCACCCGGTCATCGCTGCGCTCGACCACCCTCTCTTCGCCTGCGGCGGAAAGAG